>JAEEGI010014762.1_pt1 | contig 16368 bp, 16 predicted proteins | sample 8958751 | NCBI WGS metagenome assembly JAEEGI01 (sample SAMN16246545, study PRJNA631951) | gut metagenome | biome: gut microbiome; feature: rumen; material: KS-attached | host: Bos | place: Iran: Karaj | collected 2018-10
AACACAGCGACAACATCTCCTTCAACAAGGCCCTTTACAACCGGGTCGCCGCCCTTTACCACGGCGACCAGAGCGGGCTGACCCGCGAGCAGCAGGTAGTCCTCAAGAAGCGTTTCGAGAGCTTCGAGCGCGAGGGCATCGGCCTGCCCGAGGAGCAGCAGGCCCGCCTGCGCGAGATCAACGCCGAGATTGCATCCAAGACGCAGAAAATCGGCAACAATATCCTCGCCGAGTCCAACGACTTCAAGGAGCGCTTCGGCTTCAGCGTGTCCGCCTATCCCGACAAGATGACGACCACGGAGGACCGCGAACTCCGCCGCCAGTACAACGAGGCCTACACTTCCCGCGGCCACCGCGGCAATGAGTTCGACAACCGCCAGCTCCTGCTGGAGGTGCTCGACCTGCGCGCCGAGAAGGCGAAGATCCTGGGTTATCCCAACGCCGCGTCCTACATCCTCGCCAACAAGATGGCGGGCGACCCGGAGACGGTCGACAACTTCCTCGCCGGCATCATGGAGGCCGCCGTGGCCCGCGCCAAGGCCGAGCGGACCGAGCTGCAGGCCATGATGGACCGTGACGTCAAGGCCGGCAAGCTCCCGGAAGGCTCCCGCATCGAGCCTTGGGACTGGTGGTACTACGCCGAGAAGGTCCGCCAGGAGAAATACGACCTGGACGAGGCCCAGACCAAGCCCTATTTCCAGATTGACAGCGTGCGCAATGGCGTCTTCACCAACGCCCATATCCTCTACGGGGTGAATTTCGAGCCCCTCACGGACGTGCCCGTCTACAACCCCGAGGTCAAGACCTACAAGGTGACCGCCGCCGACGGCTCGCTGCTCGGCATCTTCACGACCGACTACAAGCCCCGCTCCAGCAAGCGCGGCGGCGCGTGGATGAACAACATCCGCGACCAGTATTTCGATGCCCAGGGCAACGAAGTACGTCCGATCATCGTCAATGTCTGCAACTTCTCCGACGACAACCTCAGCATCGACGAGGTGGAGACGGCCTTCCACGAGTTCGGCCATGCCCTGCACGGCCTGCTCACGCAGTGCCACTACCCGTCTGTCAGCGGCACCAGCGTGACCCGCGATTTCGTGGAGATGTTCTCCCAGTTCAACGAGAACTGGGCCTTCCAGCCTTCGCTGCTCGCGAAATACGCCCGCAACGCCCAGGGCGAGCCTATCCCCGCCGAGCTGGTGGAGAAGATTCTCGCCGCCAAGAAGTTCAACCAGGGCTTCATGACCACGGAACTCTGCGCCGCCTCGATCCTCGACATGCGCTGGCATGAGCTGGAGAGCACCAAGGGTGTCGACATCGACGCCTTCGAGCAGCAGATCGCCGAGGAGATCGGCCTGATCCCCGAGATCACCTACCGCTACCGTTCCACCTATTTCAACCATATCTTCTCCAGCGGTTATTCCGCCGGTTACTATGGCTACCTCTGGGCCGAGGTCCTGGACAAGGACGCTTTCAGCGTCTTCGAGGCTTCCCCGAACGGACCGTATGACCTCGAACTGGCAAAGAAGTTCAAACAGACCTTCCTGGAGAAGGGCGGTTCCGAGGAGCCGATGGTCCTCTACAAGAGCTTCACCGGCCGCGAGCCCGACTCGCAGGCCATGCTCCGCGGCCGCGGCCTGATCGACTGACCTGGAATCTCACTATTAATTAGGATTGCATCCCACCCGATGCAATCCTTTAATTTACTATCTTTGCAGACTGGATTATAAACGATGCAAGATATGAACAGAAAAGTACTTCTGATGATCCTCGACGGTTGGGGCGAGGGACGACACGATTATTCCAACGCCATCTTCACGCAGGGCACGCCGGTGATCGACGGCCTGCGCGCGAAATATCCCTATGGCCACCTGCAGGCATGCGGCGAATACGTCGGTCTGCCGGACGGGCAGATGGGCAACTCCGAGGTCGGTCACATGAACCTCGGCGCCGGCCGCGTGGTCTACCAGGACCTCGTCAAGATCAACATGGCCGTGCGTGACCATAAGTTCCTGGAGAATAAGGAGATCAAGGCTGTCTATGACTATGTTAAGACCTCCGGCAAGAAGCTCCACCTGATGGGCTTGACCTCCCACGGCGGCGTGCACTCCTCCCTGGACCACGTCTATGAGTTCCTCCGCGTGGCGAAGGAATACGGCCTGGAGCAGGTCTACGTCCACGCTTTCATGGATGGCCGCGACACCGACCCGCGCAGCGGCAAGGGTTTCCTCGAGGAGCTGGAGCAGAAGATGGCCGAGACCACCGGCAAGATCGCGTCCGTGTGCGGCCGCTTCTATGCGATGGACCGCGACAAGCGCTGGGGCCGCGTCAAGGAGGCCTACGACCTGCTTGTCGAGGGCAAGGGCGACGCCTTTACCTCCGCCATCGACGGCATCCAGGCGTCCTATGACGCTGATGTGACCGATGAGTTCGTCAAGCCGATCGTGATCACCGACGCCGCCGGCGCACCCCTCGCCAAGGTTGAGGAGGGAGACGCCGTCATCTTCTACAACTTCCGCAACGACCGCGCGCGCGAACTGACCACCGTCCTCACGCAGAAGGACATGCCGGAGGAGGGAATGCACACCATCCCGCTCTACTACTGCTGCCTCACGCCGTACGATGCCTCCTTCACCGGCGTCCATATCCTCTTCGACAAGGAGCTCGTGAATGACACCCTGGGTGAGACGGTCTCCAAGGCCGGCAAGCGTCAGCTTCGCATCGCCGAGACGGAGAAATACGCCCACGTGACCTTCTTCTTCAACGGCGGCCGTGAGCTGCAGTTCGAAGGTGAGGACCGTATCCTCGTGAATTCACCGAAGGTCCCGACCTACGACATGCTGCCGCAGATGAGCGCCCCCGAGGTGGCCGAGAAACTGATCGACAAGATCAACTCCGAGGTCGAGGATATGATCATCCTGAACTTCGCCAACGGCGACATGGTCGGCCACACGGGTGTGTACAACTCCGTGACCCGCGCCGTCGCGTGCATCGACAAGCTGGTCGGGAAGGTGGTGGACGCTGCCATTGCCCACGATTACGTGGTCCTGCTGACGGCCGACCACGGCAATGCCGACTACGAGGTCAACCCGGACGGCACGCCCAACACGGCACACTCCCTCAACACGGTCCAGTTCATCGTGATCAACGCCGGCGAGGCCGTGAAGGAAGTGAAAGACGGCGCGCTCTGCAACGTCGCGCCTACGATTCTGAAGCTGATGGGGATTCCTCAGCCGGCTGCGATGACTGCACAACCGCTGATCTGACGTCATTCCGGGCTTGACCCGGAATCTCCTTCTTGGGAGCAATAAGCTTTTTGAGGCCTCGGACCAGTCCGAGGCCTATTTCGCTCCAGGCGAAGTAGGGCGTGACCTGCTGCACGGCGTTCGAGACCAGGGCGGAGGGCTTGAGGTTCTGCCGCAGGTTGTGGAAGTCGTGCTCGACGCTCCTGCCCAGCTTCTTGCTGGCAGCGTGGGCGCGCTTGATGGCTTCGTCCAGCTCCTGGGCGGTCTGGATTCTGGCGTACTGGTTATTCTTCTTCGCTGTCATAGAATACGTCGATGAAGAGTTTGATGAAGAGGTCGCGGAACAGCTTGCCGCGGCTCATCCAGAGCACGAGGAGTGCGATGACGAACACGCCGGCCACGATGAGGGTCCCCCAGGGGGAGCCCAGCAGGCCGTTAAGCCACTGGAGCAGGGCCAGGGCGAGCAGGCCGAGCACGATGGTGAGCACGGCGAAGATCAGCAGGTAGGCGAGGGTCTGCCCCAGGGCGGTGGAGAGGCCGCGGGTGATCTTGAGCTTCGCCTCGTCGATGCGCAGGTCGGCGTATTCACGCGTCTCCTGCGCAAACTCCGAGAGGGTCTTGTCCTTGGCCATGTCAGTCCTCCTTCTGCCCGCCGGCCTCGCCGGTCAGGGCGTCTTCGAGCTTGTCCAAACCGTTCAGGACCGCGGCGCGGCCGTTCTCAAAGGCTTCGGTGCCCTTCTCCTTGAGGTCTTCGATCACCTCCTCGCCCTTCTCGGTATTGGCGAGGATGAGGAGCGCTGCGCCGGTGGCTACACCGGCCAGGAATGCGAAAAAGTTGCCGTTTGCCATAATCTTATTGTTCGTTTTCGATGAGTTCGTAATCCAGGAGACGCTGCTCGAGGTTGGCGCTCTTGACGCGGATCCGCACCGGGTCGCCGAGGCGGAACTGGTGGTGGCGGCGCTTGCCGACCAGGCGGTAGCGGGCCTCGTCGAATTCGTAGAAGTCGGACTTGAGGTCCCGCACGGACACCATACCCTCGATCTTGGTGGGCTCGATCTCCACGTACATGCCCCACTCGGTGATGCCGGACACGTGGCCGTCGTATTCCTCGCCGATCTTGTCCATCATGAACTCCACGAGCTTGTATTTGGTGGAGGTGCGCTCGGCGTCCGCCGCCACGAGTTCGCGCTCGGAGGCGTAGCGGCACTCCTCCTCGAACTTGTCTTTCTTGCGGCTCTCGGCGCCGTCCTGGTAGAGCGCCAGCAGGCGGTGGACCATCAGGTCGGGGTAGCGGCGGATGGGGGAGGTGAAGTGCGTGTAGAACTTGAAGGCCAGGCCGAAGTGGCCGATGTTGTCGGTGCTGTAGCAGGCCTTGGCCATGGCGCGCAGCGCGAGGTTCTCCATCGCGGCGAACTCGGGCTTGCCCTTGGCCGAGTCGAGCAGCTGGTTGAGGGCCTTGGCCGTGGCCCGGCCGGCGGTCGGAGCGTCCGTGGGGATGCGGTGGCCGAAGCCCTTGGCGAAGGTGTAGAGGTTCTCGAGTTTGAGCTCGTTGGGTTCGCCGTGGACGCGGTAGACAAAGGTCTTGGCGTTCTTCTGCGCCACGCCGTTCATCTGCCCGCCCGTGGCCACGAACTCCGCCACCGTGCGGTTGGCGAGGAGCATGAACTCCTCGATCAGCCAGTTGGCCTCCTTGGAGACCTTCTGGTAGACGCGCAGCGGCTTGCCGGTCTCGTCCACTTCCACCTTCATCTCCGGCCGGTCGAAATCTATAGCCCCAGCTTGTCTCTCCCTCTCTTTCATAATCCCCGCCAGTTTGTTGAGCGTCACGATCGCCATATCCAGTTCGGATTCGGTGGCCTGCTTCTCAATGATGGCCTGGGCCTGGTCGTAGTCGAGGCGATGGTCGGAGTTGATGACGGTGCGGCCGATCCAGCGGGACTTGATCTCGGCCTTTGGAGTCATCTCGAATACGGCCGAGAAGGTCAGTTTGTCCTCGTACGGCCGCAGCGAGCAGAGCTTGTTGCAGAGCTTCTCCGGAAGCATCGGCACCGTGCGGTCCACCAGGTAGACGGAGGTGCCGCGCTCACGCGCTTCCTTGTCCACGGGGCTGCCGGGCCTGACATAATAGGACACGTCGGCGATGTGCACGCCGACCTCATAATTGCCGTTCTCCAGCGGGCGGAACGACAGGGCGTCGTCGAAGTCCTTCGCATCCGAAGGGTCGATCGTGAAGGTGAAGGTCTTCCGGAAATCCTTGCGGCCCTTGAGGTCCGCATCGGTGATCTCCTCGGAGATCTTGTCCGCGGCGTTCTCCACTTCCGGCGAGAAACGGTAGGGGAGATTGAACTCCGCGAGGATCGCGTGCATCTCGGTGTCGTTGTCGCCGGGCATGCCGAGCACGTCGACCACGTGGCCGTGCGGGCCGTGGTCGCGGCGGTCCCAGCGGTCCACGACCGCCGCGACCTTCATCCCGGCCTTGGCGCCCATCGCGGCCGCCTCCTCGGCGTCCACCTGGATGTCATAAGGCATGAACTTGCTCTGCATCAGGACCCAGGCCTGGGCCCCGACGCTGTGGTAATAGCCCACGAAGGGGCGGGTGGAGCGTTCGAGGATCTCCACCACCTCGCCCTCGCGGCGCCGGGTATCTGACTGCTGCCGGGTCACGGCCACGCGCACGGTGTCGCCGTGCAGGGCGTGCCGGGTCTTGGAGGCCTTGACGAAGACATCGTCGTCCTGACCGTCTATGATCACGAAGATGAACCCTTCGCGGGTCATCTGTACCTTCCCGACGTAGATCGGGAACACTTTCTTGCTGCTTGCGCCGGCTCTTTTCTTGCCTTTTGATGCCTGCCGGCCTTTTCCACTTCTTTTTTGCATAATCAATACAAAGATACGTAAACTTGTTCGATTTCTCGTGGAAAAATCTTATCTTCGTATGGAACAAACCACATTATGAGTATCGAAAAACTGAAATCCAGCCTCCGGACGGTCCCTGACTTTCCGAAGCCCGGCATCCTTTTCTGGGATGTGACCACGCTGTTCAAGGATGCGACGTGTCTGCGCGAGCTCGAAGACGTTCTCTATGAATGCTATAAGGACAAGGGCATCACGAAGGTCGTAGGCCTGGAGTCGCGCGGTTTCGTGATGGGTCCGGCCCTGGCGATCCGCCTGGGCGCCGGCTTCGTGATGGCGCGCAAGCCCGGCAAGCTCCCGGCCGATACCTACAGCGAGTCCTACATGAAAGAGTACGGCCCCGACACGATCGAGATCCACAAGGATGCGATCGGGCCGGACGACGTGGTGCTCATCCACGACGACCTGCTGGCCACGGGCGGCACCGTCGCCGCAGCGGCCCGGCTTGTCAGCCAGTTCCATCCCAAGTCGGTCTGCATCAATTTCATCATCGAGATCGAGGACCTGGGCGGGCGCGCCCTGCTGCCGGCCGGTGCCGAGGTGACCTCCATCATCAAAGTCTGAAATTCTCCATATAAAAAATAAGATGAAAAAAGTATTCTTGATGGCGGTAGCTTCCGCCGCGTTGCTTTTTGCTCAAGGAGCAAAGGCGCAGACCAACCTCCAGACGTTCTACGACTTCGGGTCCGACCGTCAGCACTTCACGACGACCCTCGAAGGCTTCTACAACGACAACTGGGGCAACACCTTCTTCTTCATCGACCACGACTACAACTCCCGGGTCGAGAACAAGGTCATTGCTCCCAGCGGTACCTATTGGGAGATCGCCCGTTGCTTCAATTTCTGGCAGGACAGCGCCCTCGCCCCGCTGAGCTTCCAGTTCGAGTACAACGGCGGCGTCTACAACGGCTACACCATCAACAATGCATTCCTGCTCGGCTTCGACTGGTTCCTGCACAGCGCTGATTTCAGCAATACCTTCAACATCAAGGTCCTCTACAAGACCATCGCCCGCACCGCCCAGCAGGCTCCGCTGCAGTTCACCTTCGTCTGGGGATTCAACGACCTCTTCGGCGCCAAGGGCCTGCGCTTCTCCGGCTTCGCTGATTTCTGGTGGGAGGACCACACCCTCTTCAAGGACCACAACGGCGCCATCCTGCCTACGACTTCCCATACTGTGTTCATCTCTGAGCCCCAGCTCTGGTACAACCTCGGCCAGCACTTCGGCTGCGACAACTTCAACATCGGCGGCGAACTGGAGCTCTCCTACGATTTCGGTACCGCCAAGGGTTTCTGGTGCCGTCCGTGCGCCGGTATCAAGTGGGTCTTCTAGTCCGCGCGTGACATGGCTAACTTCCTGAACAAGGTTTTCGGCTTCGAGGCCGGAAAGAACAGTGTCCGGACGGAGATCGTCGCGGGCATCACCACGTTCCTCACGATGGCCTATATCCTGGCCGTCAACCCGAGCATCTTCGGCGCCCTGGACGGTATGCCCGGCACCGCAGTCTTCACCGCCACGGCCCTGGCCGCCATCGTCGGTACGCTCGTGATGGCGATCTACGCCAAGAAGCCGTTCGCCCTCGCCCCCGGCATGGGCCTCAACGCCTTCTTCGTCTACACCGTCTGCCTGACGATGGGCTACAGCTGGCAGTTCGCCCTGACAGCCGTGTTCATCGAGGGTCTGCTCTTTATCATCCTGACCGTCACCAAGGTGCGCAACTGGCTGGTGAATGCCATCCCGGGCACGCTCAAGAAGGCCATCGGCGCCGGTATCGGCCTGTTCATCGCCTTCATCGGCCTGCAGAATTCCGGAATCATCGCGAATTCCGACTCCACGCTCGTGACCCTCGGCGACATCACCCACGGACCGGCCCTCGTTGCCATCATCGGCATCCTCATCACCGCCGGTCTGGTGATGCTCAAGGTGCGCGGGGGCATCCTCATCGGTATCATCATCACCACGCTCATCGGCCTGGTGATCAAGGATCCCGCCACCGGCGCCGCCGTGACACAGCTCGCGCACAATGATGCCGGCGCCGTGCAGCTGCTCTCGCTGCCGCACAGCATTTCCCCGATCTTCTGCAAATTCGATTTCTCGCAGGTCCTGAGTCTGGATATGCTCGTGGTCGTGTTCACCTTCCTGTTCATCGACATGTTCGACACGATGGGTACCATCATCGGCGTGCACCAGGGAGCTGGTTTCATCAACAAGGGCGATGAGGAGATCCCCGGCTTGGAGAAGATGTTCCTTGCTGATTCCATCGCCACCGTAGCGGGCGCCTGCTTCGGCACTTCCACCACCACGACCTATGTCGAGAGCGCGTCCGGCGTCGGCGAGGGTGGCCGTACCGGTCTCACCGCTTTCTCAACGGCCGTCTGCTTCGCCCTGGCGCTGTTCTTCTCGCCGATCTTCCTCGCCATTCCGAGTGCCGCAACGGCCCCGGCTCTGGTGATTGTGGGTGTGATGATGATGCCTTCCGTCAAAGCCATTCACTGGGAGGACTACTGCAAGAGCATCCCGGCCTTCCTGACCATCATCCTGATGCCGCTGGCCTACAGCATCTCCGACGGTATCCTGATCGGCGTGATCGCCTATGTGGCCACCCACGCCATCTCCGGCCGCTTCAAGGAGATTTCCATCCCGATGTGGGTCCTGGCCGTGCTCTTCGTGCTGCGGTATATCTTCATATAACCCGCAGACATCCGTCATTCCGGGCTGCGCCCCGCGTCCATGATTCGGGCCCGCAAGGAGCATTTTCGCTGTTATTTGCTCCTTGCGGGCTCGTCTTGGGGACGCGGGGCGCAGTTTACCGGGATTTCAGCCAGTCGGCCATGGCGCGCAGGGCCCTGCCGCGGTGGGAGACGGCGTTCTTCTCCTCTTCGGAGACTTCGGCGAGGGTGCGGCCGGGGGAGGCGTCTGGCAGGAAGACCGGGGCGTAGCCGAAACCGCCGGTGCCGCGCTTTTCGCGGGCGATACAGCCTTCGCAGGTGCCTTCGAAGAAGCGGGGCTGCCCGTCGGCGAGGATCAGCGTGACCACCGTCCGGAACCGGGCCCGCCGGAACCTGTCGTCATTCCGGGCCCTGTCGTCATTCCGGGCCCTGTAGTCATTCCGGGTCCCTTTGTAGTCATTCCGGGCCCCTTTGTAGTCATTCCGGGCTTGACCCGGAATCTCTGTCTTTTCGAGCTCCGCCAGGAGCTTATCCATGTTTTTCTGGTGATCGTGTCCCGGACCGGCGTAGCGCGCCGAGTAGATGCCGGGCGCGCCGCCCAGGGCGTCCACCTCCAGGCCCGTGTCGTCGGCGAAGCAGGGAAGTCCTGTCCGTTCAAAGAGATACTGCGCCTTCTGCAGGGAGTTCTCCTGCAGGGTGGAACCCGTCTCGGGGATGTCTTCGGTGATGCCCAGCGAGGCGGGCGACACGATTTCGAAGCCCGGGCCGAGGACCTCGGCGGCTTCGCGGAGCTTACCGGCATTGGCGGTGGCAAAGATGATCTTCATGGCAGGGACAAAGTTAGCAGGAAAAAGATTCCGGGTCAAGCCCGGAATGACTATGATAATAATCCTGAAGGACTGGATTATGGAATGACGGTGAGAATGATTATCTTTGTATGATATGATGACAGAGACCCAGATCAACGAGCTCGTCAAGCGCCTGTTTGACGGCATCGAATTCACCCGCGAACCTGCGGGATTGTACGATCCTCTTCGGTATATGATCGCTATCGGCGGCAAGCGCATCCGTCCGCGTCTGTGCCTGACGGCATACTCTTTCTTCTCGGACCGCTTCGACGAGGGGATCCTCGCCCCGGCGTCTGCCCTGGAGGTCTTCCATTCCTTCACCCTGATGCACGACGACATCATGGACCGCTCGCCCCTGCGGCGCGGCGTGCCCACGGTCTGGAAGAAGTGGAACGAAGACACGGCCATCCTCTCCGGAGACGTGATGCTGATCGATGCCTACCAGCGCATCGCCAAGGCCCCGCACGCCGTGCTGGACCGTGTGCTGGCGCTCTTCTCCCGCACGGCCGCCCAGGTCTGCGACGGGCAGCAGTTCGACATGGAGTTCGAGTCCGTCCCGGAGGTGCCGATGGAGGAGTACAACAAGATGATCGGTCTCAAGACCGCCGTCCTGCTGGCCTGCTCGGCCGGGATGGGCGCCTTGATCGGGGGCGCCTCCAAGGCCGAGTGCGACGCCTTGTATCAATACGGGTATGAGCTGGGCATGGCCTTCCAGGTGGCTGACGACTACCTCGACGCCTTCGGTGACGAGAAGGTCTTCGGCAAGCCCATCGGCGGGGATATCGTCAACGGCAAGAAGAGCTGGCTGACCGTCCGCACGCTCGAGAAGACCCCGGACAAGGCCGGTTTCCTCGCGGCCTTCGCCCAGCTGGCGGACACGCCGGAACAGAAGGCCGCCAAGATTGCTGCCGTCAAGGAAATCTATCTTCAGAACGCCGTCGATGCCGACGCCAAGACGGAGATCGTCCGCTTCACGGAACGCGCCATGCAGGCCGTCGCCGGCTTCAGCCCGCTCCGGCTGGAGACCCTGCGCCGCTTCGCGGAGCGCCTGGTCGGCCGCGCCAAATAATCCGGGATGGAAGGGGTCGCGACGGTCGTCAAGAATGCCGGCAGCCACTATCTGCTGAGCGCCCTCCCGGCCTGGGAGCTTTTCCCGGCCGTGCTGCGCGGCAAGGTACGCCTGTCGCGCAGCAGCGCCACGAACCCCGTGGCCGTGGGCGACCGCGTCCGCTATGAGCTGGACGGCGAGGCCACGGAGGAGCATCCCGCTGTCATCAAGGAGATCCTCCCGCGCGAAAACTACCTCATCCGCCGCTCCACCAACCTCTCCCGCCAGGCCCATGTGATCGCCGCCAACCTCGACCAGGCCGTCATCGTCACCAGCCTCTATTTCCCGGAGATCAAACTCCCGTTCCTGGACCGGATCCTCGTGACCTGCGAGGTCTATAAGGTGCCGGTCGTGATCGTCCTTGCCAAGGTGGACCTCTATCGCGACCAGGTCCCGGAGCAGGTGGAGGCCTTCAAACGGATATACGAAGGCGCCGGCTACCCGGTCATCGAGACCTCCGTCCTCACGGGCGAGGGGATCGATGCCCTTCGCGCGTGCTGCCGGGACCGCGTCAACCTCTTCTCCGGCGAGTCCGGTGTGGGTAAGTCCAGCCTCATCAAGGCCCTCGACCCCACCCTCGACCCCAAGATCGGCCGGATTTCCGCGGCGCACCTGCAGGGCAAGCATACGACTTCCCTCTATGAGATGTACCGCCTGGGGACCGGCGGGTTCGTGATCGACACCCCCGGCCTGCGCGGCTTCGGTCTGGTGGACTTGGAGAAGGAGGAGATCTCCAAATATTTCCCGGAGATGCTCCGGGTGATGGACGACTGCCGCTTCGTACCCTGCACACACACGCATGAGCCCGGCTGCGCCGTCAAGGCTGCCGTGGACGACGGGCGGATCAGTGCTGACCGCTACAACTCCTACCTCGGCATGCTCGAGGAGGACAAGAAATTCCGATGACCCGCAAAGAACTCAACGCAGAGATCCTGCGGCTGGCCATCCCGAGCATCCTGGCCGGGATCACCGTGCCCCTGGTCGGCATGGTGGATACCGCTGTGGCCGGACATCTGGGCACGGACGCGGCCGCCGGGATCGGCGCCATCTCCGTGGGTTCGATGGTCCTGTCGCTGCTCTATTGGTGCTTTGCGTTCCTGCGCACCGGTACGGGCGGCCTGACGGCCCAGGCCTTCGGCCGGCAGGACCCGGCGGAGGCCGGTCGCATCTTCCTGCGCGGGGAGGGGCTCGCCCTGCTCGCCGCGATCATCTCCCTGGCCCTGCAGTGGCCCTTCTTCAAAGGCGTGATGCTGTTGACCAAGGCGACCCCTGAGGTCAAGGCGCTGGCCGAACGCTATTTCTTCATCCGCATCTGGGCGGCGCCCGCCACGATGAGCCTGATGGCCCTGCGGGGCTGGTTCGTGGGAATGCAGAATTCCATCGACTCGATGTGGATGGACCTCATCGTCAACGGGGTCAACATCGGTGCCAGCATCCTGCTGGCTTTCGGTGTCGGATCCTGGCACGGCATCGGTTTCGCGGGCATCCCGCTTGGCACGGTCATCGCCCAATACTGCGGCCTGGCCTACGGCCTGTGGGTCTGCTGCCACAAATACGGCCGGAGCGTCTTCGCGCTGCTCGGCCGCGATGACTTCGCGGCGCTGCTGCGCGACGGGTCGATGGGCCGTTTCTTCAAGATGAACCTCGACCTGCTGGGCCGTTCGCTCTTCTTCATCCTCATCTACATCGGTTTTACGATGATCAACGCCGGTTTCGGCGACCAGCTGCTGGCCGCGGGGTCGATCATGATGCAGCTGCTGATGTTCTTCAGCTATTTCACCGACGGGTTCGCCTACGCCGGCGAAGCCCTGTCCGGGCGCTTCATCGGTGCGGAGGACGGGGGGATGCTCCGGCGGAGCGTACGGTATGTCTTCATCTGGAGCATGTCCATCGCCGTGCTGTTCATCGGGATCTACGGCGCCACGGGTGTGCCGGTGCTGCGGCTTCTGACCTCGGACGAGAGCGTCGTGCAGACGGCCCGCGTGTTCCTGCCCTGGCTGCTGCTGATGCCGCCGCTTGGCTGTGCCGCTTTCACCTGGGACGGGATCTACATGGGCGCTACGGCCTCCCGGGCCCTGCGGGACTCGATGGGTGGCGCCGCCGCGGCTTTCTTCGGCGTGTGGTTCCTCGGGAAATGGCTGTTGCATCCGGCCGGTGCGTCGGCGCTCCACATCCTCTTCGCCGCCTACTTCGCACACCTCGCGTTCCGGACGCTCTGGCTGACGCTCCGATACCGGCGGGATGTGCTGGGCACCCTCTGATCAGATGTAGTTGCAGTGCTTGACCTCGGCCGAAGGGTTGGCCTTGAGGATCTGGGCGGTCATCCGGTCGGCGTTGTCCTTGGTGGTGCGGATCTGCATGAAGCCGACGCCGGCGTCGTGGATGAGCAGGTAGCGGAACTTCCCCTTCTTGTTCTCGTTGTAAGAGACGGTCGTGATGCCGGACAGGCGGAGCGGATAGTTCTTCTGCCGGCTGTCTACGATGGTATCCGCCTCGTCATCAAAGGTGATGGTGGCGAGTTTGTATTCGGCGAAGAGCCACGACCAAAGGAGCAGGTTCGTGAACAAGCTGAACAGGTAGCTCTCCTGGGTCAGGATGATATACAGGACGAGGCTCACGACACCGAGGATGCCGACGCCGATGCAGCCCCACTTAATCAGTTTTGGGCGTGACGTATTTTTGTAAACCGTTTTCATCTCTATGGCTAAAGATAGGGAATAATCCGTTTAATTACAAGCAGTTCAGAGAGACCCGGTCTGCTCAAGCTGAAGGAGGCTGGCCTTGCGGTCGGGGCCGGCGGCGTAGCCGACAAGCCGGCCGCCGGCCCCGACGACGCGGTGGCAGGGGACGACCAGCGAGACCGGGTTGCGGCCCACGGCGCCGCCGACAGCCCGGGGGGAGGAATGCATCCATCCGGCCAGTTCGCCGTAGGTCACCGTCTCCCCGTAGGGGATTGCCAGCAACGCGTGCCAGACGGCGGTCTGGAAAGGCGTTCCGCGCAGGGCCAGCCGCGGGGTGAACCCCGGGACATATCCGCCGAAATAGCTGTCCAGCCAGCGGAAGGCGTCGTCGAACACCGGGAGCCACCCTTCTGCGGCAGGGCCGTCGAGGGTGGACCCGAAATGCGCCTGCCCGTCAAACCACAGGCCGGTCAGGGCGTCGCCCGAACCGGCCAGCGTGATCCCGCCGAGCGGGGAAGCGTAGTGACAGAGGATGTCCACTATTCGAGCGTCCATTCGGCGCCGTCCTTGGTGTCCTTGACCCGGATGCCGAGGGCGGCGAGACTGTCGCGGATGTGGTCGGAGGTGGTCCAGTCCTTGGCGGCCTTGGCAGCGGCCCGCTGCTCGAGGACCATCTGCATCAGGCCGTCGATGACGCGGCCGGTGGCGCCGCCCGCGGCTTCCTCGTCCTTGAGGCCGAGCACGCCGAAGACGATGTCGTCGAAGAGCTGCACGAGGGTCTCCAGGTCGCCCTTGCCGAGCTTGACCTGTCCGGCCTTGGCGGAGTTGACCAGCTTGACGGCCTCGGAGATGTGTGCGAGAGCCACCGGGGTGTTGAGGTCGTCGCAGAGCGCGTCGTAGATGCCGTCGAAGACGAGCCGCACGGCGGCACTCTCCGCCGGGCAGGTGTCGGGGGCTACGTGCACGGGCTCCTCTCCGTAGGAGTAGTGCGGGGCCTTGCGGCCGGCCAGGGCATAGAGGTCCTTGGCGGCCTGCATCAGGCGCTTGAGGCCCTTCTCGGCGGCCTGCAGGGCTTCGTTGGAGAAGTCCAGCGTGCCGCGGTAGTGGGCCTGGAGGATGAAGAAGCGGACCGTCATCGGGCTGTAGGCCTGCGTGAGCTTCGGGTGGTCGCCCGCGAAGAGCTGGGGCAGGGTGATGAAGTTCCCGAGGGACTTGCCCATCTTCTGGCCTCCGATTGTGATCATGTTGTTGTGGACCCAGTAGTGCACGCCCTGGGTGCCGCGGGAGGCCTGGTTCTGGGCGATCTCGCATTCGTGGTGCGGGAACATCAGGTCCATGCCGCCGCCGTGGATGTCGAACTCGCGGCCGAGGTATTTCTCGCCCATCACGGAGCACTCCAGGTGCCAGCCCGGGAAGCCCTCGCCCCACGGGGACGGCCAGCGCATGATGTGCTCCGGCTCCGCCTTCTTCCAGAGGGCGAAGTCGTAGGGGGCGCGCTTGTCGGACTGTCCGTCCAGGCTGCGGGTGCCCTCGAGGGTGTCGTTGAGGTTGCGCCCCGAGAGGATGCCGTAGTGGAAGTCACGGTTGTATTTCTCGACGTCGAAATAGATGCTGCCGTTGGATTCGTAGGCGTAGCCGGCAGCGAGAATCTTCTTGACGGCCTCGATCTGCTCGATGATGTGGCCCGAGGCGCGCGGTTCGATGGAGGGCGGCGCGCAGTTCAGCAGGCGCATGGCCTCGTGGTAGCGCAGGGTGTAGGCCTGCACGACCTCCATCGGCTCCAGCTGCTCCAGGCGGGCCTTCTTGGCGATCTTGTCCTCGCCTTCGTCGGCGTCGTGCTCCAGGTGCCCGACGTCCGTGATGTTGCGGACGTAGCGCACCTTGTAGCCCAGGTGGCGCAGGAACTTGCTGAGCACGTCGTAGGTCACGCCCGGGCGGGCGTGGCCCAGGTGGGCGTCGCCGTAGACGGTCGGACCGCAGACGTACATGCCCACGTGGCCGGGATGGATGGGGGTGAAGAGCTCCTTGCGGCGGCTCAGGGTATTGGTGATGAAGAATTCGCGCATGGTCAAAACTGTATATCTTGACGAAGATACGAATTTTCTGCGTATCTTCGCCATATGAAACTCATCAGTTGGAACGTCAACGGCCTGCGTGCCGTCGCCGGCAAGGGCTTCGCCGGGATCTTCGAGGCCCTCGACGCCGATTTCTTCTGCCTGCAGGAGACCAAGCTCCAGGCCGGCCAGCTCGACCTCGAATTCCTCGGCTACCAGTCCTACTGGAACTATGCCGAGAAGAAGGGCTATTCGGGCACGGCCATCTACACCCGCCACACGCCCCTTTCCGTCAGCTACGGGATCGGGGTGGAGGAGCATGACCACGAGGGACGCGTCGTCACCCTCGAGATGCCGGATTTCTACCTGGTCAACGTCTATACCCCTAACTCGCAGGACGGACTGAAGCGACTGGACTACAGGATGCAGTGGGAGGACGCCTTCCGCGCCTATGTGAGCGGCCTGGCGGTGAAGAAGGGCGTGGTCATCTGCGGCGACATGAACGTCGCCCACGAGGAGATCGACCTCAAGAACCCCGCCACCAACCATTTCAACGCCGGTTTCTCCGACGAGGAGCGCGCCAAGATGACGGAGCTGCTCGCCGCGGGCTTCCGGGACAGCTGGCGTGACGCCCATCCGGGCGAGGCCAAGTATTCCTGGTGGTCCTACCGGATGGCCGCCCGCGAGCGGAACGTGGGGTGGCGCATCGATTATTTCCTGGTATCAGAGGCACTGGCCCCGCGCATCGCGGGCACGGACATCCACAATGAGGTATTCGGCTCCGACCACTGCCCGGTGGAGCTGGTGCTTGCGGATTAGCGCAGCCGGCGGAAGACCGGGATCGCCTC
>JAEEGI010014763.1_pt1 | contig 16368 bp, 13 predicted proteins | sample 8958751 | NCBI WGS metagenome assembly JAEEGI01 (sample SAMN16246545, study PRJNA631951) | gut metagenome | biome: gut microbiome; feature: rumen; material: KS-attached | host: Bos | place: Iran: Karaj | collected 2018-10
CAACTTTATATATTCCTGCTCTTCTCTTGTCGAAATGGAATTCTGCAGACTTTATTCGTCCCTTGCGCTGGTGCTGCACACGGGTCTGAAGCTCAATGTCACCGGCATCCAGGCTCTCCTCTGACGTGGGATTCCGCATCGAGGCTTTCATCAGCCACGACACCTCAGTATGCTTCACACCTAGGTATGCGTCCATCATCACCGTCGGCATCTTCGTTGCCTCATCCCATGCGCCCATGTCGTAACCGCCCATCGATTCCGGTTCCCAATAGAAACAGCCCAGGTCGCCATTCTTGATCATCCTGTCCATCAGCCCTACGAGGTATTGGTTGCCTTCTATGGCCTTGTTGGGATAGTGCCCTGTCTCCACAACCATGCAGGGCGTGCCGTAGCGGCTCTTCAGGTCGTTGATGTTGTCCATCACGCGTGTGATCATTGTGGGACCGTCGAGATGCGACCAGCGGGGATAGGCTGACAGACCGATGATATCCCACTTCGCACCATTCTTCTTCAGACCGTCGAAGATGCTGCGGTAGAGAGAGTTGTCGTGGCCGTCGGGTAGGTGTACGATGACTTGCATGGTCGGGTCCACTGCCTTCACTGCGTTGTAGCCGTTGAGCACAAACTTGGCAAATGCCACACTGCCGCCCTTGTTTGTCTGACCCACTGGGTAAAGCATGCCGCGCTTTGTTTCGTTGCCCACCTGTACCCACCGTGGCACCACGCCTGCAGCCTTGATGGCTGAAAGCACGTCGTAGGTGTGGTCGTAGATTTTCTTCGCCAGCGCATCCACGCTATGGTCTGTCCATGCTGACGGAATCGTCTGGCTTCCAGGATCCGCCCATGTGTCGCTGTAGTGGAAATCAATCATCACGCCCATGCCCTTTGCCTTCGCCCGTTTGCACATCGCAACAACTTCCTGCTTGCTGCTGGCGCCGCTTGCCACTGTCCATACGCGCAGACGGATGTTGTTGACACCTTGTTCTTTCAGAATCTGCAGGATGTCCTTTTGCTTTCCGGTCTTGTCGAGCCATTTCGTGCCCCAACTCTCCATCATGGGTACAAAACTTACGTCGGCACCAAAAGCAAAATCCTCGTGCTCATAGCGGTTAAAGATGGTGTCAGTGATCGTGATGGCATGGCTGCCCATTGTCATCCATGCCATCAACAACGTTAGTAAAAGACTTCGTTTCATTGTAATGTACGTTTATTGCATTTTTTATGTGATATGAAAACTGATGCAAAATTATGTTTTTTTTTCCTGGCAGCCTTTTACCATTGTAACAAACGTGTTAAATCATGTATCAATCAATTGTGTTATAGCTTCAAATAGGCAGAAATAGCAGTTGGGTTGAGGGTTCTCTGCTGATGACATCATAACAAAAAAGTGGCAGCGTCTTTTCAGGCGTTGCCACTTTTTACTGATATTATAGCTTGTTTTGCTGGATATGGAAAACTTGTTGTCGGGGCACAGACAATAACTTAAGGGGTGCTTTGACAATTGGTTTTGTCCGTCTGATTCGAGGATGGTTAAATCAACTCTATCGACCGCTGAACGAACTTTGTGAGTGCCTCACCGCGGAGCATGCCGTTCTGAAGCAGGGCAAGGTCTATCAGCTGATGAACCACCTTGTTGTCTTTGGCGGCACCGGCGATAACCTCGGTCTTCTTGGCCTTCTCATCGTTGAGTTTCTTCTCGGTGTCAGAGAGGGCATCCTTCGTCTCCTGAGGCACCTCATCCCATTTCACGCCCTTCGTCAGTTCGTTCAGGCTGTCGTGACGGGCATTCAAGCCGGCTATCTCGCTGTTCACGGGCTTCAATGCCTCTGCGGTAGAGCTTTCCATCTGCTCAAGAATCGACTTGATTAGCTTGTGGTCGGTGTTCACGACCATGTTCATCATCGTAGGCATATCACCGTAGAACGACATTCCAGGCTGCAGACGCGACATTTCTTTCATTCGGCGCATATATTCGCTCTGGGTAATCACGATAGGGCTGCCGCTTTCGCCTAAACCCTGGGCGTCAACATGAAACTCAGTTTTGTCCATCTTTGGAAGCTGAGTGGTGAACGCCTGCTCTATCAGGTCTTTCTTGTCGGCTTCCAATGCGGTCTCGGCGTCGTTCTCTTTCACAATCAGACGGTCAACCACATCGCTGTCAACACGCATGAAATGGCTCTTTTCCAGTTTCTGCTCCAACATGCCTATCAAGGCGGGGTCTAACTGACCGTCCATCAGCAGCACGCTGTAGCCTTTGGCTTTGGCGGCCTCGATATAGCTGTATTCCTGCTCTTTGTTGTTGGCATACAGATAAATCACATCACCGTCCTTGTTTGTCTGGTTTTCTTTGATTAATGTGAGATATTCATCGTAGGTGAAATATTTGCCTTCGGTGTCTTTCAGCAACGCATATTTCTTGGCACGGTCATAAAAGTCATTCTCCGACAGCATGCCATAGTGGATGAAGATGCTGATGTCATCCCATTTCTCCTCAAATTCCTTGCGGTCGTTCTTGAATATCTGCTGCAGACGGTCACTCACTTTCTTCGAGATATAACCGGAGATTTTCTTCACGTTGCTGTCGCTCTGCAGATAGCTGCGGCTCACGTTCAGCGGGATGTCTGGCGAGTCTATCACACCATGGAGCAATGTCAGGAACTCAGGTACCACACCTTCCACGCTGTCGGTCACATAAACCTGGTTGCAGAACAGCTGTATCTTGTTCTTCTGAAGCTCCAGGCTCGATTTCACCTTCGGGAAATACAGGATTCCGGTTAGGTTGAAAGGGAAATCCACATTCAGGTGAATCCAGAACAACGGATCGTCAGACATCGGGTAGAGTTTACGGTAGAACTCCTTGTAGTCCTCGTCTTTCAGATCTGAAGGCTTCTTGGTCCAGAGTGGGGTGGTGTCGTTGATGATGTTGTCCTCTTCGGTATCAACTTGCTTGCCGTCTTTCCATTCCTTTTTCTTGCCGAACGCAATCTCGATAGGGAGAAAACGGCAGTATTTGTTGAGCAGCTCACTGATTTTGCTGTCTTCAAGGAATTCCTTGCAGTCGTCATCAATATACATGATGATGTCTGTACCGCGGTCCGTGCGATCTGCGTCTGTGATTTCGTATGCAGGGCTTCCGTCGCAGCTCCATTTCACGGCTTGACTCCCTTCCTGCCAGCTTTTCGTCACAATTTCAACTTTCTTCGACACCATGAACGAAGAATAGAAGCCAAGACCGAAATGACCGATGATGGCATTCGCGTCGTCCTTGTATTTGTCTAGGAAGTCGTTTGCGCCGGAGAAGGCTATCTGGTTGATGTATTTGTCAATCTCCTCGGCTGTCATACCGATACCACGGTCGCTGACGGTCAGCGTCCCTTTCTCTTTGTCTATGCTCACGCGAACGGTTAAGTTACCGGCTTCCTCTTTCAAATCGCCTTTGCGGGCCAAGGTCAGCAACTTCTGTGTGGCATCCACTGCGTTCGACACTATCTCACGGAGAAAAATGTCGTGGTCCGAATATAAAAACTTCTTGATGACGGGAAAAATGTTCTCCGTCGTTACGCCAATGTTTCCTTTTTGCATAATTAAATTGATTTTTTGATGATTTTTTCATCATTTTTCTGCAAAAATTATGCCATATCGCCATCTTTCTGCTCTCAGCTCATAATGTGTGACATTATGTCAGCACCCCGTCAGCTCCCATAACTCCCATAACTCCCATTGCTCCCATCAACTCCCATTGCTTCCATCAGCTCCCATTACTCCCATCAACTCCCATAACTCCCATCAGCTCCCATAACTCCCATCTACTCCCTGCCAAAAATCTCCTCAAACCGCAGCAGATAGGTGTCGTATTGCGTGAGAAATGGCTTGAACGGCTTTTCCGTCTTGTCGGGAGTCGCAAACAGCCCCTTCATCGCCGCCGGCCACTCACCGTTGTCAATGCCAAACAGCTGAAAACGGCTGCTCACGGGGCTGTCTCCTTTCTTCCAGCATGGGAACAGTGTCTTCCTGAATTTCGGACCCTGTCCGCTCACAGCGGCATTCACCGTCATGACTATCCCGCGGTCGGTCTGCTCGAAATTCAGGCTCAGGGAGTCACCGCTCACCAGCACCCCGTTTCCCTCTTTGTCGGAGAAGAAGGCGGCGTCGATGCCAGAGTGGTTGCCCTCGAAATAGAGGTCGTCCATCTGTCTGGACCAGAGTCCGTAACGGTTTGCCTGATGACGGCCGGGATAGCTGGGATAAGGACCATAGCCAATCCATGCCACGCGGTCGATGCCTGAGGCAAGCAGATAGCCGATGCCTAACTCTGCACGAAACACATCAGTGGTGTCTGGCGACAGCGTGAAACGGATGTCCTCGCCGTTCTCCATGGGGGTGGACGAAACGTCGGCTTTCACTTCTTTGTTTGCCAGTGGAAGCAGATATTTCTGTATCAGACGTCCTTTCTGCGTGATGCGTTCTGCCATCGTCGGTTTACGCCCTGTACGGACGAACGGTCCCTGCTGGATGAAGCGGGTGGGGGAGCTGGATCCGCTGAACCGGAACGCGGGCTTGTTGAGCACGAACGACTGACGAAGGAATGTGTGGCGGTCTGCGTCTTCGATATCAACACACAGGAGCGACAGACCTGTCTGTGGCGGCAGCTCAAGCCGGCATGATGTCGTGCTACGGGCAGGGCAGTCGGGGCTGAGCACACCGCTTTTGATGGTGTCAAGACCGTTTGTCAGATACCAGTGGAACCGGACGTGTCCATGAAGATCAAGAAAGTCGTAACGGTTCACGATCGACAGCTCTGCTGCGCTTCCTTCCACGCTGACTGATCTCACAAACGCACGGGCGTAATTGTGCTGAAGCTCATAGTAATTGGGCAGCGGAGTGCGGTCGGCATATAAAAGGCCGTCTGTGCCCAGATTCCCTTCCATCTCGAACCCGCTGCTGTCGGTGGTGAAGACGAGCTGGTCCTCTTCCCCTCCGTCGCTCCGCCAGCGGCTGCCCAGCTTCTTCGAGAACGGCATACCCTGGTCTGCCCATTCCCACACAGCACCGCCGGCGATGCCCGGCGTTCGCTCGATAATCTCCCACTGACGGTCGTGGTCCTCAAACGAGATGCCCAGCGTGTGACAGTATTCTGTGAATACCACAGGACGGTCCAGATGCTGGAAATACTTGCTGATATCCCCTGCGGTCGGGTAATGGGGAGCATAGACAGGAATTTGGCGTGGAACACTCGTGGTGCTGTCGCTGGTGATGAAACGGCGGAAATAGCTGCCCACTTGGGGATAACAGTACGGGCGGCTGGCGTCCATCTGCCCTACGCTGTCGCCCACCTCCACGCACATGCCGGTCAGCGGATTCTCGTTGCCTACGCTCCAGAGTATTACCGACGGATGGTTCTTGTCGCGCATGATGGTCGCGTGGGCTCGTTGCAGCAGTATCTCTTTATAGCTGAGGTCGTTCAGATGGTTGTCTCCAAAACCGAACGGTATCTCGTCAACCAGATAAAAGCCCAGTGAGTCGCAGAGCTCATAAAACCGTGGCTCGCGCGGATAATGGCTCAGACGGATGAAATTCACCGATGCTTCCTGCATCATTGTCAGGTCTTTCAGCGTCAGTGAATCGGATATCACTTTCACTGTGTGGGGGTCGGTGCTGTGGGCATTCACGCCACGCAGTTTCACCGCACGCCCATTCACTTTCAGCACATTCCCGTCGATACTTACCTCACGGATGCCGACTGGCTGCCGGAAAGTCTGGATCACCTTCCCTTTCTCTCTCACATTTAAATGCAAGGTGTAGAGATAGGGGGTCTCGGCGCTCCACACATGTGGATGCTGGATTTTGCCGCCTGTCGAGACCACGTGTCCGTCACGGTCTGTTATCGTATAGTCCACGGATGTTCCGGGTGTCGCGTTTGCCACTTTCGTGCTGACCCTCACCTCACCATTGGTCTTTGTCGTCACAGTCAGGTCGGAAAGGTGGGTGCGGGGATACGCGAACAGGGTCACGTCGCGGAAGATGCCCATCGGTGCCCAGTCGTCGTTGCAGTCGAACTCATAACCCTTAAAATGAGAATAGACGCGCAACGTCAGTTTCTGGTCACCACGGGCACGCAGATAGGGTGTGAGGTCAAACTGACAGGTGTTGTAGCCCGACTCCCAGCTGCCCACATAATGTCCGTTCAGCCACAGGTCGTAGCCGCGAAGCACGCCGTCGAAACGGATGCCCACCTGCTGGCCTTTCCATGAGGCGGGCACCTTGAATGTGGTGCGGTAATAGCCGGTCAGAGAGTCCGGCATATTGTAGCGGGGTGTGATGAGGCCGTAGGCATCCCAGCAGCCGGGCACAGTCGTCTTTATCCAGCTGCTGTCTGTGGGTGGATTCAGTTTACGCGACTGCATCCCTTTTTCCACTTTCAGAAGCCATTCGCCGTTCAGGCTTTGCTTCATCTTGCTGTCTGTCACAGGCCAGATTCCTTTCAGTGCGTCTGATCCCTGGGCAAAAACAGCTTGTGCCGACAGCCATAGCACAACAATAAATAATTTATGTGTCATATTCGTTTTTTTATTCTCTAGATTCGTTGTAGAAAAATATAATAAATTCCTGTAAAATATCTAAATTCGAAACATAAATTCTTAAAATTCCTGTAATTCCTGTAAAAAAAAACTGTCAGCTGTTGTCAACAATGCAAAATTAGCCATTTCTAAATATCATGTACAAATCATAAATAAATTCTTAAAATTCCTGTAATTCCTGTAAAAATAAAACTGTCAGCTGTTGTCAACAATGCAAAATTAGCCATTTCTAAATATCATGTATAAATCATAAATAAATTCTTAAAATTCCTGTAATTCCTGTAAAAAAAACTGTCAGCTGTTGTCAACAATGCAAAATTAACCATTTTCAGTAAAAAATCATTCCTTTTTTTGTTCTTTTTGTTGAATTTTTGTCCTTTTCACCCTCTCACAGCAATGTCCCACTTGAACGAATATGCTGTTTCCACCTGCAAAAAAATGCATTTTCTTTGTCTCACTCGCTAAAAATCAACTTTTTTTGTGTATATTTGCAGAAAATTTATTCAACACAATATGATTACAATTACAGACCTCGCAATTCAGTTTGGAAAAAGAGTGCTTTACAAGGACGTGAACATGAAGTTCACCAACGGAAATATCTATGGTGTCATAGGGGCTAACGGTGCTGGTAAGTCAACGCTCCTGAAGGCTATTAGTGGAGAACTGGAACCGGCTAAAGGTACCATTTCCCTCGGTCCGGGGGAACGGCTCTCTGTTCTTTCTCAGGATCACTTCAAATACGACCAGTGTACTGTCATCAACACTGTTCTCATGGGACACACAGTACTATGGGATATCATGCAGGAGAAGGATGCCATATATGCCAAGAACGATTTTTCCGATGAAGACGGAATCAGAGCTGCGGAGCTGGAGGAGAAATTTGCCGAGATGGACGGATGGAATGCAGAGAGTGACGCGGCCATTCTTCTGAGCGGACTGGGTATTAAGGAAAACCTCCACACAAAGCTGATGAGCGAGCTTTCGGGTAAGGAAAAAGTACGTGTCATGCTGGCACAGGCGCTATATGGAAATCCAGACAACCTGCTTCTCGACGAGCCTACCAACGACCTTGACCTTGAAACAGTGTCATGGTTGGAGGATTATCTGGCTAACTTTGAGCATACGGTTCTCGTCGTTTCCCACGACCGTCACTTCCTCGATGCTGTATCCACCCATACCATCGACATCGATTTCGGAAAAGTCTCCATGTTTGCAGGTAACTATTCGTTCTGGTATCAGTCATCTCAGCTTGCGCTGAAGCAGATGCAGAACCAGAAGGCGAAAGCCGAGGAGAAAAAGAAAGAGTTGGAGGAGTTTATCCGTCGTTTCTCTGCCAATGCAGCTAAGAGTAAGCAGACCACTAGCAGAAAGAAAATGCTTGAGAAACTCAATGTCGCAGAGATTCAGCCTTCAACACGTAAATATCCGGGAATCATTTTCACTATGGACCGTGAGCCTGGAAACCAGATTCTGCAAGTCGAAGGACTTACGGCTATTGAGGACGATGGGACGGTGCTCTTCAAAGACCTGTCTTTCACGGTGGAGAAAGGGCAGAAAGTGGTCTTCCTCAGCAGAAATCCAAGGGCGATGACCGCACTGTTCGAAATCATCAATGAAAACAGGCAGCCTCAGGCAGGGACGTTCAACTGGGGAGTAACCATCACGACGGCGTATCTTCCTCTCGACAACACCGCTTTCTTCCAATCCGACAAAAACCTTGTCGAGTGGCTTTCACAGTTCGGTGAGGGTAACGATGTGTTCTTCAAGGGCTATCTCGGACGTATGTTGTTCTCTGGAGAGGAGGTGCTCAAGAAAGTAAGCGTCCTCTCTGGAGGTGAGAAGATGAGATGTATGATTGCGAGGATGCAGCTTAAGAATGCCAACTGCCTTATTCTCGACACACCAACCAATCACCTCGACCTTGAATCTATTCAGGCGTTCAACAACAACCTCAAGCTTTTCAAAGGTAATGTGCTGTTTGCATCCCACGACCATGAGTTTATTCAGACAGTGGCAAACCGTATCATCGAGCTCACACCTAACGGTATTATCGACAAGCTCATGGAATACGATGAATATATTGAATCCCCGGCTATCAAGGAACTCAGAGAGCAACTTTATGCATAACTGTAACGCGGTACACCTTCGACGGTGTCACCGCGTTTTTTCCCTCTTCTCATAACTCCCATATTTCCCATTAACTCCCATATTTCCCATTAACTCCCATAACTCCCATAATTCCTATAGTTCCCCTTTTTACTCCCCTTTTTACTCCCCTTTTTACTCCCATTTTTACTCCCATTTTTACTCCCATTTTTACTCCCCTTTTTACTCCCCTTTTTACTCCCCTTTTTACTCCCATTTTTACTCCCATTTTTACTCCCATTTTTACTCCCATTTAATAATATGAAAGCCATTGAAATTAACATCAAAATCCGCCTGAAAGCTGATAACGAGCTTGACGAAGTGGAAAAAGACCTTATCGAAAAGGCTAAGCAGGCCACATTCAGAAGCTATGCACCTTATTCCAACTTTTCTGTTGGAGCATCTCTCATGCTCGATAATGGTAAGACCATCACTGGTTCAAACCAGGAAAACTGTGCATATCCCTCTGGGCTTTGTGCAGAAAGAACCACCATGTTCTATGCCAACAGCAGGTTCCCCGACCAGAAAATCACGGCGCTTGCCATCGCGGCGAGAGACACCACGGGAGAATTCACTAAAATGCCCATTTCCCCTTGCGGGGCTTGCAGGCAGGTGTTCATCGAAGTGTTCCACCGCCAGAAAGCACCCTTCAAGGTGTTCCTTTATGGTACGGAGGGAACATACATCATCGATTCGCCACTCGACCTCATGCCCATCTCCTTCGATAGCTCATATCTCTAATCCCTTTCCCTTTGAATCCCTTTCCGTTTGAATCCTTTCCGTCTGAATCCCTTTCCGTTTGAATCCTTTTCCGTTTGAATCCTTTTCCCTTTGAATCCATCCACTTTCTTGTAAGCGGCAGTTGTCTGCCGCACAATCGCCGGCGAAGCACGGCAAAAAATCCTGATTGCGTGGATCAAAGTGTTTTTCTGAATAATCATTTCGAAATGTTGCACATCTCAATAGACGAATCTGAATCCCCATACCTTTTGAAACCCCACAAGAGAGGTAGGCAGGGCCTTGTGTCCTGCTCAACTGGCTGGCGGAGCACAGCCATTGCCGCCCGTTCATTGATGCGTCTTTGGTGCATCTGCCTCCTCTGCCTGTTCCCTTTCCTCCTTCATGCCCAGCAGAAGCGTAACGAGTTGTACGAACGTTATATCGACACCTATAGAGACCTCGCAGTCAAGCAGATGCACGTTCATGGCATCCCGGCAAGCATTACCCTCGCACAGGGGATTTTTGAGAGCGGAGCGGGAAGAAGCGAACTGGCAATCAGGGCGAACAACCATTTCGGGATAAAGAAAGGGGTAGGGTGGACTGGAAAGGTATATGTCAAGGCGGACGACCGGCCCGACGACCAGTTCCGTGTGTATTCATCTGTGAAACAAAGTTATGAGGATCATTCGTCTTTCCTCAAGGCAAAACGCTACAGCTCTCTTTTCAGCCTCGATATCCTCGACTACAAAGGTTGGGCGAGAGGGCTGAAAGAATGTGGATATGCCACAAATCCGGCTTATGCGCAAAGGCTCATCGATATCATTGAACTCTACAACTTGCATGATATCGATCTTGAGGCAGTGGGAAAACACAAAAAATCAAAACACAATAAGACAAGCACACCGTCGAACGATGAGTTTGTCTATGAGTCCAATGGAAGAAAGTTTCTCGAAAACAACGGGCTGCGTTGTATAGCGGCACAACCCGGCGACAGCTGGGACTTGCTGGCAGGAGAACTGGGTATAAAAAAGAAAAAACTGCTCAAATATAACGAGGCATACGAGGGAATGCCCATTATGTCAGGAACATTCATCTATTTGCAGAAGAAAGCGAAGAAAGGACCTAAAACCATGAAAAAGAAATGGCACAAGGTGTCATACGGAGAGTCCATGTATTTCATCTCGCAGCTCTATGGTGTCCGTATTCACTGCCTCTATAAGATGAATTTCAAAACCGAGGCATACATCCCGCAGCAAGGCGACCTCATCAAAGTCAGATAACAGAAGTTTCTGAAGTTCTTAAAAGGCTGATGACAGCTGGAGTTATGGACTGCTTTAGAGTGACTGCTCCATTAGATTATCATTTGTAAAACTATCTTCCAAGAGCCGCAGACTCGTTAACTCCCATTTTAAAATCCGAACCACTTGCATAAATCTTACATCTTACATAATTAAATCTTTAAATTAACTCAGCTTCCTTTTTCACTTCCGAAACTTGAATAGTAATGTCTTAATACCCCTGGCTTATAATGTTGATGACAGCAACCACATCGCTGATATCCACATCGTCATCGCTGTTAACATCTGCATAGGGGTAGTTGCCGCTGCCTGCCATCTGATTGATTACTGCCACCACATCGCTGATATCAATCGAGCCGTCTAAGTTCACGTCGCCTTTCTTGTAGTACTTATAGCCTTCCTCGCCATAATAGCCTTTCACGATAGCGTCTTTCAGTTCACTCTGAGTCCAGCGGGGGATCGCGCGGTCAGTACCGTCGGAGAGGCTCATCCAGTAGAACGTGCCCATTCCTGCTGCTTTTGTCTTTTCCACGAAATAAGTGGCAAACTCAACCAGCTTGTCCATGTTGTTGGCATAATCGAAATCCTCGATTCCGCTCGGACCCCACTCACCGAATATCAGTGGTGCCCCTTTGCTCACCAGCTTGCTCTGAAGCTGGGATATCATCGCATCTATGGATTGCTTGGCGGTGGTGATGTTTTTGATGTCTGGATATGTGTGTACCTCGAAGATGATATGGTCACTTACTGCGTCTGTCGGGAGGTTCATGTTGGTCAGCGGATCCTGCAAATGGACGTTCCAGTTGCCCTCACCGCTGCAAGCGCCGTATGTTGTCACTATCAGGTTACGACGGCTGTTGTTACCGCCTGTCGCGCGTACCACGTCAACAAAACTTTGGGCGTATTTGTTGATGGCATTATAAGCGGAGTTGGCGACAGAGGGGTCATAACCGTCAGGGGCGGACATCGAAGCGAAACACCAGGAGTTGTATGGGTCGAGCATCTCATTATAGGCCTCAAAAAGCAGATGATCGTCGTAATCCGTAAATTCATTTGCGATTCTCGTCCACAGTTCCTCATAGCGTTGCTTATAGTTCTCATATTCTGCTACGTCGGCGGTCAGCCAGGTGGTTGTGGCGGCACCGGTGTCGTGATGCACATTCACGATGCAGTACATACCTTCATCAAGCACATAACCCACGATCTCTTTCACACGGGCCATCCACTCTTTGTTGATGCCATAGCCGCGCCAGGTGCTCTTGTCCCATACGCCGTCCTTCACTGTGACACTGCCGAAATGAGGATACCAGGTCACTGGGACGCGGATGGCGTTGAAACCAGCTAACTTGAACATGTGAATCAGCGCACGTGTTGTCAGTGCCTGACCCCACCCTGTCTCGTAGTCCGAGGACTGACGTTTGGTAGAGCTCTCTATCCACATGTTTTCTGCTTTGCCGCTGTGCGTGTCGAGCGTGTTGCCTAAGTTCCAGCCGATTCGCATGTTAGCAACGGCAGAGACAGCGGTCTCGAAACCCTCGGAGTCTGTCGTCCGTTCCATAGGGTAGGGGTCGATGATCGGACCGTTATAGTCGTCAGCACCCTCCTGGTTGCTGTAAGTCAGATAGACGCGCTTGACCTGAAGGGTGGTCGCACTGCTCGCCTGAAGTGCCACCTGGCTTACATTGCTCAGGTCATGACCGGCAAATTTGCAAGACAGGCTCGTGATGCCAACCTCGCCCCATTGCTTGACTTCTTCACCTCCCTGAATCATAATCTGCGTGTTCACGGTGGTCGCGGCAGCAAACTCAAAAACAAGCTCGTCGTACGACGACCAGTTCTTGCTGCCATACCATGCCGTCAGTCCGCCCCAGGCTACTGCCTCATAGGTGATGCTGCCGTCAGCATTCTGGGTCACTGTCTCTGCGTTGTTCCATTTACCTGTGAAATTGTTTGTGATGTCGATTTCTCCGCCGTAGCACACTGCCGATACGACGCAGAGCATGAGGATGCTAATTGTCTTTCTCATATATTTTTCTTGTGTTAGTGGTTTATCGTAAGTTGAATTTTCATTTATTTTACAAAGTTCACAAAAAACAACGACATATCCAAATCTTACAACAAAAATTTCAAATGACCGAAGAAAACGTTAATACCAAATTAGTAATAGTGAATAAAAAACGAGGGCGTGTCAAAATGTTGACACACCCTCGTTTGTTCGTGAAGTATGTTTTGTTCAGTGCAGTTCAACTTCCTCGGTCATGTTGATCTCGTTTCCCTCTTTGTCGGTAAACTTATACTGGAGGAAGCCCATCTGCTGGTTTGGTATCACTTTCAAACCAAATCCGTAACGCATCTGCCATTTACGGTATAGCGACACTACACCATATTTGATATAGGCGGCTACGTAAGGATGAACAAACAAACGAAGCTTCTTGTTACCAAGATTGTTCATCAGGTAGTCTATCTTTCCTTCTAACGTGTCAGTGAACAAATAAGATGACTTGATTGTGCCTTTACCCATACATGTGGGGCATACTTCCTCGACATTCACATCCATCGCCGGACGGACGCGCTGACGGGTGATCTGCATCAAACCGAATTTCGACAGCGGGAGGATGTTATGTTTGGCACGGTCGTTACGCATCAGCTCTGTCATATATTCGTATAGCTTCTGGCGGTGCTCGCTGCTGTCCATATCGATAAAGTCAACAACGATGATGCCGCCCATGTCGCGTAAACGGAACTGACGGGCCAACTCGGCGGCTGCTCCCATGTTCACCTCAAATGCATTTGCCTCCTGGTTATCTACACCGCGGTTACGGTTGCCGGAATTCACATCTACAACGTGAAGGGCTTCCGTATGTTCTATTATCAGATAGGCGCCTTTCTTGAAACTCACCGTCTTACCGAAGCCGCTCTTTATCTGCTTCGTCACGTTGAAGTTGTCGAATATCGGCACACTGCCTTTATAGAGCTTCACTATGTGCTCACGGTCAGGAGCTATCAGCGATACGTACTTCTTCACTTCATTGAACACGTCGGCGTTGTTCACATGGATGCTCTCGTAAGACGGGTTGAATAAATCACGTAGAATTGAAACCGTACGGCTCGTCTCTTCATGACATAACAACGGATAATTCTGGGATTTCTGAAGCTTTTTCAGGCAATCTTCCCAGCTTTTCAATAATATCGACAGCTCCTTGTCTAATTCGGCTACGCGACGGCCCTCACTTACTGTACGGACGATAACTCCAAAATTGCGGGGCTTTATGCTTTGTATCAGTTGCTTAAGACGGGCGCGCTCTTCGCCCGACTTGATTTTTGATGACACCGACACCTTGTCTGAAAAAGGTATCAGCACCAGGTAACGGCCAGGAAAACTGATCTCACAAGTCAAACGGGGACCTTTGGTCGATATAGGCTCTTTCACTATCTGAACCAGGAGTTCCTGACCTACTTCCAATACACTCTGAATCTCGCCTACCTTGGGTAAGTCGGGTTGACGTTTCAGTTTGTCCATGCCCGACAACCGCTTACGGTCGCTCAATACCTGCTTTGTGTATTTCTTTAATGTAAGGAAATTAATTCCTAAATCTTGGTAATGAAGAAATGCTTCGCGTTCATGACCTACTTCTACGAAACATGCGTTTAAGGCGGGCATTATTTTCTTCACCTTTGCCGCATAAATGTTTCCAACCGAATAACGGGAGTCACTTTTCTCGCATTGATATTCAACTAGACGCTGGTCCTCTAACAATGCTAATGTCACTTCCGATGGCTGGGAGTCAATGATTAGTTCGCTATTCATCTCTTCAGAAATTTTGAGGGCTGAACTTCTCAGCATCAGGCCTTATATGCCTGAACAACACAGATTAAAACTATTAGAAGTTCGTCACTGTATCGCATATCCTCTTTTCCTGATGGAGAATTTCTTGGCCCTTGTTTATACTGCGGATTATTGCAAATTCAGTTCTGTGAACACCCATGATTAATAGAGGCGTGTCACAGAACTGATATGTAAACAAGAATTCCCGTAGGAAGATTTGTTGAGGAGAATTTATTTGCTCTTATGACGGTTCTTTCTCAGTCTCTTCTTACGCTTGTGAGTGGAAATCTTGTGTCTTTTCTTTTTCTTACCGTTTGGCATAGTCTGAATGTTTTAGTAATTATCTTTTTTCTTATAAGATTTCTCTGTAAGACAATGTGTCCCTTATTAAGGAATACATCTCTTATTTCAGCATCTCACTGAAGGTCTTTGAGGGCTTGAAGGCAGGAATGTTGTGCTCTGGGATAATCAGAGTTGTGTTCTTGCTGATGTTACGGGCTGTCTTCTGAGCGCGCTTCTTCACGATGAAGCTACCAAAGCCACGGAGAAATACGTCATCGCCTTTTGCTAATGATTTCTTCACTGTCTCCATGAAAGACTCAACTGTGTTAAGGATGGTCAGCTTGTCTAAGCCGGTCTCCTTTGCAATCTCATTTACAATGTCTGCTTTTGTCATTTTGATTAAATGTTATGTGATTAATATTAATATAATTGAATATGCGGATTATGTTCGTGCATTATGGATTTAGCGGTATTTTACTCCTGTCTTTCTTAATTTATTGGATTTGAGTCGATTAAAGATAAATACTGTCAAATGAACGTCCTTTTTGCGCATTTCGGAGTGCAAATTTACTAAAAATCGACAATATAAGAAAATAAATTTAGCTAAAATTTTGAAAAACAATAAAAAAACCATTTTTTTTATCCTTTGATTACTTTTTTTGACCTTTAATTGCCGTTTTTACATATTCTTCCTCTTTTTTCTTCTTTTTCAATGCATCTACTATAATCCCTTCCCTGACTCACACCCGCCCATCACCAAAACATCCCTAAAGTTCATCGTTTGGAGCTGACGTTCTCTTACATCAGCAGCACCCACCTCAGTATTTTCTAATCATTTTTCAAATTATTTTTTTATCATTTTAAGCGAAGCGACCCCAAATCACCTACATTTTACAAAAAATATATTTATAAGAGTTTCGGTTTTAGATTATATGCTGATTTGATGTCATTTAAAAGGAAATCATCCGCATGGTTTTTCCCGCGTCAGCGGTTTTTTCTCAGTTCATTTATGGACTGTTTTTTCTTCTTTTTAAATGTCACCCACATTATTATTCTATCTTTCTCTTCTGTTTCCTCCTTCCAGAATCAACCCCACAAACGATTTACCACTAAAAAGAAGTTTTTTTTATTATTTTTAAATCCGAAACTTCAGTTACATAATTAAATCTTTAAATTAACTCGGCTTCCATTTTTACTTCAGAAACTTGAATATATTTATATTTTCTAATCATTTTTCAAATTCATTTTTTTATCATTTTAAGCGAAGCGACCCAAAAATCATCCGGATGGTTTTTGTTAAACGCAGTGTTTTTTGTGCGAAACGAAGTTGAGCATTTTTTTGTTTTGTCTTTTCACCTACATTTCTGTCATTGTAATCCCTGACGGAATCATCCAATCTTTCAATCATAGTAGCACCTTATCATCCAAGACAAAACCTTTTTTTTTATAATTAAATTGCTCTTACGATTCAGTAGCTTTTATTTTCTAATCATTTTTCAAATTCATTTTTTAATCATTT
>JAEEGI010014764.1_pt1 | contig 16368 bp, 10 predicted proteins | sample 8958751 | NCBI WGS metagenome assembly JAEEGI01 (sample SAMN16246545, study PRJNA631951) | gut metagenome | biome: gut microbiome; feature: rumen; material: KS-attached | host: Bos | place: Iran: Karaj | collected 2018-10
ATTTTGGACAACCCACTGCATCCGGTCAGCAGGACAACGGAGGCTAGGAAAAGAGTAAAAAGTGCTTTTCTCATTTGTATACTTATATATTTATTATTCTCTAGTGTGGTTAAAATCAAATTGTTATATATGTGATGCAAGAAAGGGGACTTCCTTGTATCAATCTGCAAAAATACGTATTTTTTTTGAATACGCAATTTTTTCTGCAACATTTGTTTTCAACAGCCATGTTGGCACGTCTCGGCGAAGGGACAATAGGCACACGATTTGCTATCGATATTGGCGATAAATGGGATGTCGGGATTGAGTATGTCAGATAGAAGCTCGTGCAGAATTTTTTCAAATGATTGGAGATGCTCTGGTGATAGGATGGTCGAATTTTCCCATTGTGCTACCAAGAGGTTTGATTTTAAATGCCCTAAGGGATAGATGCCTGACAGATAAGGCGCGTGGACATGCCCACCGTGGTGTGCCAGCCAGGTGTATACCATCACTTGAAACCATTTGTCGGACACTTTCCCCCAGTCGGGTTCAGGTTCGTCAACTTTTAAGTCTTTAGAATCGACTTTGCCTGATTTATAGTCGATAATGCGGGTGTAGCCATTCCAACTGTCTATGCGGTCGGCAGTGCCGGCAAGGGTCACTTGTTGAGTGGTATCGCCAACGGCTACCGGCATTGTGTACGTGAGCTCTTTTTCTAATGCTAATATTTGAATCTTATCGCCTTTATCCAAGCTATTTATCTCAGACTTAAGGAAGTTGGTTATCTGTATCTTGGCGACGGATTCAAGAAAATGGTTGCGCCCAATGTGGCTGCGTCCGTGGTGAAATTGATTTTCAAGTACTTCTGTCAATAGATTGTCGACCTTGCTGAGTGCCTGTTTGAGGTCTTCGGTACAAAGAGGGCTTCCGATAGTCGGCGAATAGATTTTCTCTAGTACGGCATGAATGCAGCTTCCCAGCTCGTTTTGTTCAAGGTCGTCGTTCACGGGGTCACTCTCTTTAATGTTGAGGATGTTTTCGTAATAGAACCTCATAGGGCAGTTGCGGTATTTGTTGAGGGCTGATGGTGAAAAACCGCGTTTAGAAATCTGCTCTAACTGACATAGAATATGAGAGTTTTTTGTATGTGAAGGTGTACCCGGGGGAGGTGTAGTATATCTGTCGGCGTATAGAGTTTCTTCGTGTAGTGTGATATTGTTGGAATAGTGGCGGGCTAGTTCGCGACGTACCTGTAGCAGAAAGCGGCTCGGCTCTCCTTTTCCCATTCCTTCGGCTTCGGTATGATAGATTAGGTGTACCTCGGTGGCGCGCTGAAGCAGGCGGTAGAAGTTGTAGGCATACACGGCCTCTTTCTCGTGGAAGGTGGGGATGCCAAAACTGACCCTTAAGTCGTATGGAATCAGTGTGCTACTTGACCTTCCAGACGGGAGTGCACCTTCGTTGGCAGAAAGTAATATGACTCGTTTGAAGTCGAGGTTTCGTGTTTCAAGAACACCCAGTATCTGAAGTCCTTGAAGCGGTTCGCCGTAGAAGGATACGGTGTTCCGTTGGGCTATCCGAGTGTATATCTTAAGGAGCGTGTTGAGATTGTCGACAAAGTGGTATTGTTTTTGAAGTTCTTTGAAGTAGTCTGTGATTCGCAGCAGGCACGCAAGTGCCTCTTTTTCTTTGCGGTCGTTGTCGAGTGCATGGGCATTGTACAGGGTTCGGATAAGTTGTCTGACTAAATCGAGGAATTCGTCGGGTGTTGGTGTGTTTTGGGTGAAAAGAAACCGGATGGAGGTGGGGTCGCAGCCCATTTGATGGCAAAGGTCGGCAATTTCATCGACGTTGGCATAAATGACGTGTCCGTTGGCAAGCAGTGTGTTTAATTTTGAGTGTATATTGCTGATACCAAGAGTTGTTGCAATGCTGTTGTCAGATAGCAGGTCAAGTATGTCGGCATGATAAAACAGGTTGTCCCGGCGACGTTGGTGTAGGGAGAACAGTTTGAGTGTCAGTGAGTGAATGGCCGTATTGCTGAACGGATACCCCATGGTCACATTGGCGGTCTTGACTTCAGATGGGAGGGCATTGAGCATGGGCAGTAGCAGCGATTCATCGGCCAACACAATGGCTGTCTGTTCAATAGGATTATCCGGATGAGCTTGTATCTGTTTGGTTAACACTTGTCCGGCATATTTGCACTGGAGCACATTTTCAGGGCAGCTGACGATGGTTATGTCCTTGTGTTCCATTGCAAAGTGTTCAGGGTATTCCCCTGTAGGGAAAGGATTGTTCCGCAGAAAATGCCCTGCCTCTTGAACCGGGTTGTCGTAGTAGTAGGAGTCGCCGTCTGTAATAAAGGTGCCGTTGTCTTGTCGCAGATAGTGCCTGATAATTAGTTCCTCGGACGCCGAAATAGCGTTGAACCCAACAAAATAGTAATGTTGGGTTTCGTCATTTGGCGCAAGGGTGTCGATATTCTCAGCCACATGCCGATATGCCATTCCTCCATAGGCCTGATGATGCTCTAACAAACGTTGATGAAGTTGTGTGTAATATTGGTAAAGCGATTGATAGAAGGTTAGGTATCTTTCTTGGAAAGGTGTGGGCTTGCCTGTCTCTATGTTCCATTTCTCGATAGCTTTGATGTCGTGTAGGTTGTTGAAGAGTCGTTGGGCATCTACACAGTAGAGGTCGATTTCCGAGAAGTCGGTCAGCAACAACTCACCAAACGAAATAAAGTCCTCAAAGCTAGTGTATTTATCGTTTTGGCTATCTAAGTGACGGTGTATGTCGAATAGTTCAAATAAGAGGTATTCGTTAGGTATGATGCTTAGTCCGCCTAGTTCTGAAATCAACTCGTCGATGCCTATGATGCGTGGCAGGAAGAAAGGCTGGCCTTCCATAGAGGCAAATTGGCGGCGCAAAAAGATACCCGAACGGCGATTGTTGAATATCACCGTCACTTGGTTCATGTCGTGGGGATGCTCGGTACGCAGTCGTTGTGCCACTTCGGCTAGGAATGTTTCCATTAATTGTGAAGGTGTTATGGGTTAATAATCCAATCTTGGGCACGTTGCAGAGTCTCAGGTTTGCCAACGTCGAGCCAGTCGGTTGCTGAGTGTTCAAAATAGCTGATTCTATGGTTTTTTGCAAGTGATAGATAGGTTGGGATAATGGAATAGGGGTGGTTGGCTTCGGGGAGGAGCGCGAGCAGTTCGGGCTGGACGATGGCAATACCGCTGAATGCAAATTGATTATAATTGGTAATAGGTTGTTGCACCCACTTAGTCTCGCCTGTGGTTCTGTTTTGCCAGCCTGTCAGTTGGTTTGTCAAGTCGAATAACAGCTGCCTTGATGTGTTTCGCCGGCTTACAACAAGCGTTGCCAAATCCATGGAATCAGTATGTTGCTTGATAAGGTCGGGGAATTTGATGTGCGACAGGATGTCAACGTTATGGATGAGGATGGGCTCGTGAGGAAGAAATAGGGGCTCGGCTTTTTTCAGGCCTCCACCGGTGTCGAGCAGGAGGTCGCATTCGTCGGAGATAAGGATGTCGGCATCCCAGTGATGGTCTTGTAGATACGTTCGTAGCAGGTCGCCAAAGTGGTGGATGTTGACGACAATCCTTGTTGCCCCTTGGTGCACCAAGTTGTCGATGGCTATTTTTATGAGTGGATGCCCCTGCACTTCAACCAGTGCTTTGGGAATTGTGGTAGTGAGTGGGTAAAGGCGTGTGCCTAGACCGGCGGCGAGGATGAATGCTTGCATAGTGGATATTGTTATCAGTTTGCAAAATTAGCCATTTTTTTTCATTCCATTGAAAAAAAAGTGCCAGATTTCGCTTGCTACTTCTTTAGTGGTTTTGATTTCAGTGTGTTGACTAGATTCTTGGTTGTGTCCTTGGTCTTTATTGTGGAGAGAACAGATGCTTCCCTATGTCTCCACTCTGCCTTCGCCTTGCCTTCGCTTCAATGGAGTTGTATGCTGATGTCGTTAGAAAAATGTTGCGGAGTCAAGCTGCAACAGTAGGGCAGGGTGTTTGGGCGGATTTTGTGGGTTGCAGGTGTCCATCTTGCCTGATATTTCTTATAAAGCAAATTATTTTTGTGTAGTTTGTTTATTAAAACAAATTTTTTGTGTATCTTTGCAAATTATGCTAGGAGGCTTACGAGAACGAAAAGTCTCTTTAGTCGTTTGAATTGTAGTGAAATAATAAAATTAATGTTTATATGAAAGTAAATAAATTATTATTTGCGGCAGCCGTTGGAACTCTTTTGTTGGCATCGTGCAGGCACACGGAAGAGATTGCTTATATAAGCGATGCCCAGCGGGATTCAGCTTTTGCGCTGAAGGGACAATTCTCAAGTGGCATACAGGCCAACGACCTGCTCGGCATCTATGTCGAAAGCCAAACGCCTGAGTCTACAATCCAGTTCAATCAGGAGACGAACAAGATTGCTGTTAACAACGGGGTGGTCATGAACCCTGGCAGCAATGTGGTGTCGGGCTACCTGGTTAATCATGATGGAGACATTGTGTTTCCCGTACTTGGAAAGATACATGTGCTTGGACTCACGCACAGTGAGTTGGCTGCATTGATTGAGAAGAAACTGGTCAGCGATGGACATATTACCGACCCAGTAGTAACAGTGAAGTTGATGAACTTCAAGGTCTGTGTGCTGGGTGATGTGGTTCGTCCGGGTCAGCTGGTCGTGTCGGGTGAGCGTCTGACCATTTTCGAGGCTTTGAGTATGGTGGGCGATTTGACCATTTATGGCCAGCGTCACAATGTCACCGTGATTCGCGAGGAGAACGGCCTTCGCACTATCGGCGAGGTCGACTTGTCGTCGAAGTCGGTGTTCGACTCACCGTATTACTATCTACATCAGAACGATGTGGTGTATGTCGAACCCAATATGCGTAAGAAGAAGAATGCCGAACGTGACCCGATGGTTATGACCTATATCTCGAGTGCGGTGTCTATTGTGTCGGTGATGTCATCGGTGTTCTACTACTACATCCTGTCGAAGTACTACATGAATCGTTATTAATCAGCCAATATTTAATCTCATGGAAAATCAGCAATTAAGAAACGTTCAGGCTCCTCAGGGAGGTGCGCAGAACGGTGCCCAACAGGAAAACGAGAATACTATATCGTTGCGCGACATAGTGTTTCTTGTAATCAATAACTGGTATTGGTTTGCACTGTCGCTGTTTGTCTGTTTGGTGATTGCGGGTGTGGTGTACAAGACCAAGCCCAAGGTGTATGAATACACCGGCACAATCTTGGTGCGTGATGAAATCAACGGTAAGGGGCAGCAGCGCAATATTGACCAAATCTTTAGCAACATGGACGTGGGTATGCATTCGTTGGAGAACGAGGTGTATATGCTCAAGTCGTCATTGTTGGCAAAAAAAGTGGTCTCTGCATTGGACTTGAACAAGACTTGTGAACGTAATAGTTTCTTCACCAAGATATCTTATTTCAGAGACCGTCCGTTGGATTTGAAAGTTTATACGCGTAGTGCGGAGGCATCGGAAGTGTCTATCTATGTTGAAGTGACTCCATTGGACATGAGTCGCTATGAGTATTTGGTGAAATCGCTCAACAGATACAGTGTCAACAAGAAGGGTGTGGCATATTATACCGAGCCGGTAGTAGTAACCGAGGATGTCTCGTTCACGATTGACAAAACGCAGTTCTTTTCGAATCGTAATTTCAAGATTACGTATCAGATGGCTGAGGTGCCGGTGACGGCCACGGCAGTGCAAGTGTCGAGACGTTTGGCTGTGAACAGAGTGGATAAGAATGCTGCAGTATTATCGCTGAAATACAGCGACAACAACGAAGCTCGTGCTCGTGAGGTGGTGACTGCGATGGTAGATGCGTATAATGATGATGCTGCTGAGGACAATAGGGCTGTGGCTGAGAAGACGGAGCAGTTTGTGTCGGAGCGTATCGGCCTCATATCGGGTGAGCTGGAAGATGTGGACGCTCAAGTGGCGCAGTTGAAGAAGGAGGCTCGTTTGCCCGACCTTCAGACTGCTTCCGGTACGATGCTTCAGACTGGCATCCGCTATTCGGAGGAGGTAAATAGTCTTGAGGCAGAACTTCAAATGATTAAGGCGGTTAAGTCTTATCTTGTAGACCCGAATAATAAGGATGAGTTGCTTCCTGCAAATGTGGGTGTCTCTAATCCGGGTGTTCAGTCGATGATTAGCCAGTATAACAGTCAGATGTTGCAATATCGCAAACTGTTGAATACCGCAGGTCCGAATAACCCGCAGGTGAAGAATTTGGTGCAACAAATGGAAGGCAACCGCGCAAGTATCTTGGCTTCAATAGACAACCTTATCAGTTCGACCAATGTCCGCCTGCAGACTGCCAGAGCACAGGAGGCTCGTGCTCAGGGTCAGATTTATAATCTTCCCACCCAGAGCAAAGCCGTTACTGAGGTGTCGCGTCAGCAGAAGATTAAAGAGGAACTGTTCCTCTATCTGTTGAGCAAACGTGAGGAGAACGCAATGAATTTGGCTGTGACGATAGTGCCTGCCAAGATTGTGGAACCTGCGGCACGTACGAATATGGGGCCGCACCTGTCGATGTACATTTTGGTGGGTCTGATTCTCGGTGCAGCACTGCCTGCTCTGGTGATGTTCCTTATCAATTTCTTTAATGTGAAGTTGCGTTCAAAGTCGGATATTGAAAGAGCAATGACCATACCCATTTTGGGTGAAATACCGCAGAAACCTGAAGGTCGTGCAAATGATGAGATTATCGTGACGGCTAATGGCACGGATGTGGTGACGGAGGCGTTCCGAATATTGCATTCCAATATACCATTCTTCTTGAAGGAAAATGAAAAGGTCATTCAGACTGTGTCAACAGTGCCTGGTGAGGGTAAATCGTTTGTGGCATTGAACTTGGCGTTGTCATTGGCGTATCTGGGTAAGAAGACTATCTTGGTGGACTGTGACTTGCGTAAGCGCAGTTTGTCTAAGACCATTGACCGCCACAACCGTCTGGGTCTCATCAGCTACATGTTGGGCAAGGAGGAGGACTTCAAGAACATCATTATGCATAGTGAGACTTCGCCGTTCCTCGATTATATTGTGTGCGAAAAGACACCGCCTAACGCAACCCAATTGTTGCTTACCAACAAGATGGATGCTTTGGTGGAATATCTGCGCGAGCAATATGACTACGTTATTCTCGACTCTACGCCTGCCCAGATTGTTGCAGACTCGGCTATCATTAACCATAATGCCGATTTGACTACCTACATTATGCGTGTGGGTTACTTGAATAAGAGTTCGTTCCCGTTCATTCAGGAACTGTCCGATAAGGGTAAGTTCAAGAACATGGCGATTATTATGACCGACGTACCAGTTATCAAGCGTCGTTATGGTGGTTATGGCTATGGTTATGGTTATGGCTACGGTTATGGCTATGGTTACGGTTATGGCTACGGTTACGGCTATGGTTATGGCTACGGTTACGGCTATGGTTCGGGTGACGATAGCGAATCAGAGGGGAAGAAGAAAAAGTCCAAAGAATAATATAATGAATGTATTATGAAAGGTATTGTTCTTGCAGGCGGGTCTGGTACCCGCCTGTACCCTATAACTAAGGGGGTTAGTAAGCAACTTCTGCCCATATATGACAAGCCGATGGTGTATTACCCCATTTCAACGCTTATGTTGGCAGGCATTCGAGATATTCTAGTTATCTCGACCCCGAATGACTTACCGAGTTTCAAACGTTTGTTGGGCGACGGGTCGGACTTTGGAGTCCGTTTCACTTATGCCGAACAGCCTTCTCCGGATGGTCTTGCACAAGCGTTTATCATCGGAGAGGAATTTATTGGTGATGATTCCTGTTGTCTTGTTTTGGGAGACAATATATTTCAGGGTAATGGGTTAGGGAAGATGTTGAGCGATGCTGTAGCATCTGCTGAACAAGATCAGAAAGCAACGGTTTTTGGCTATTGGGTGGCAGACCCCGAGCGCTATGGTGTAGCGGAGTTTGATCAGGCCGGTAACGTGCTTTCTATTGAGGAGAAACCGCAGCACCCCAAGTCAAACTATGCTGTAGTAGGACTCTATTTCTACCCCAATAAAGTGGTGAGTGTTGCCAAAAGTATTAAGCCGTCGGCCCGTGGAGAACTTGAGATTACTTCTGTCAATCAACAGTTCCTGCAAGATGGAGAATTGAAAGTTCAGCTTTTAGGACGTGGTTTCGCGTGGTTAGACACGGGCACACACGATTCATTGGCTGAAGCATCTACATTCATTGAGGTTATAGAGAAGCGTCAAGGGTTGAAAGTGGCGTGCTTGGAAAGCATAGCATACGAGAAAGGGTGGATTACCGCTGAGGATTTGCAGCGCATAGCAAGTCCAATGGCGAAGAACCCTTATGGTCAGTACCTACTAAATCTGATAAAAAAACAGTAATGCCCCATTTGGAAGAAGAGTTGTCATGGAAGTTATCAAAACAGCTATAGAGGATGTACTCATCATTGAACCGCGTGTTTTTGGTGATGCTCGCGGATACTTCTTCGAAAGCTTTAACGCCAAAGAGTTTGCCGAGAAGACGGGAATTCAGGTCGTTTTTGTGCAAGATAATGAGTCGTTGTCGCACTACGGAGTGTTGAGAGGGTTGCATTACCAGCAGCCCCCTTTCGCGCAAAGTAAGCTGGTGCGCGTGGTAAAAGGTAGCGTTTTGGATGTGGCCGTCGACATTCGCAAAGGCTCACCTACGTATGGACAGCATGTGGCAGTAGAACTATCGGCGGAAAACCATCGCCAATTCTATATGCCCAAGGGTATTGCACATGGTTTCTCAGTGCTTAGCGACGAAGTTATTTTTCAATATAAGTGCGATGATTTCTATGCTCCACAGAGCGAAGGCGCGATTGCCTGGGACGACCCGGATCTCGCTATTGACTGGCAGTTGCCGGTTGATAAGATAATTTTGTCAGAGAAAGACCGCCACCATCCATACCTGCGCGACATTGTGTCACCTTTTAACTATATTAATAGCAATTGTAAGGTATGAATATCCTCGTTACAGGTGCTAAGGGACAACTTGGGACGCATGTGCGATTGGGCAGCGAGCAGTCGCGCCACCAGTATCTATTCACTGATATTGAGGATTTGGATATCACCAACATTGATTCAATCCGACATTATGTCGCTCAAAATAATGTAGAAGCCATAGTTAATTGTGCGGCCTACACCAATGTGGACCGTGCTGAGAGCGATGAGGAGGCAGCCGACAAAGTGAACCATATTGCCGTAGGCCATTTGGCCAAAGCCATGGTCGAAGTCGGTGGACTGCTGGTGCACGTCTCAACAGACTATGTGTTTGGTGGCAACCGAAATAATACTCCTTGTAGTGAAGGTGAGCAGGTCAATCCCACGGGCGTGTATGGTCGGACAAAGTTGCTTGGCGAGCAGGCTATCGTAGCTAGCGGTTGTCGTTACCTGATGTTTCGTACAGCATGGCTATATAGTGAATATGGGAAGAACTTCTGTAAGACGATGCTGGCCTTGACAGCTGCTAAGCCTAGTCTTACCGTGGTGTTTGACCAGGTGGGGACACCTACCTATGCAGGCGACTTGGCAAAAGCCATTGTCACTATTCTTGAGAATGATATGACAGATGGCAAGGAAGGACTTTACCATTACAGTAACGAAGGAGTATGCAGTTGGTACGATTTCGCTAAGGAAATAGCACGTCAGTGGGGAAATTCCGACTGCGACATCCAACCGTGCCATAGCAACGAATATCCCAGCCCAGTGGTGCGTCCGAGCTATTCTGTCCTAGACAAGACTAAATTCAAGCAGACCTTCGGCATCCGTGTCCCATACTGGACAGATAGTCTAGCAGTCTGCCTGCACAATATTAAACAGATAGAAAAATGAACCCGTTTATCCACGAAAGTAGTTATGTTGACGACGATGTCGTCATAGGAGATGATACCAAGATATGGCACTTTTGCCATATCCAGAAGGGTGCCCGTATTGGGGAGCGTTGCTCCTTCGGGCAGAATGTGAATGTGGGCAACAATGTACGTATTGGCAACGGTGTCCGCATCCAAAATAATGTGTCGGTGTATGAAGGTGTGGAGATTGAGGATAATGTCTTCTGTGGTCCCAGTTGTGTATTCACCAATGTGACCACCCCTCGTGCTCACTTCCCCTGTCATGGCGTTTATGCTAAGACGTTGATAAAGGAGGGTGCATCGCTTGGTGCCAACAGCACGGTGGTTTGTGGACACACTGTCGGACGTTCAGCGTTGATAGCTGCAGGTGCCGTTGTTACACATGATGTCCCTGACTATGCACTTATGGCAGGTGTTCCTGCCCGTCGTATCGGATGGGTATGTGAGTGTGGAAAACGGCTGGACGACAGTCTGCAATGCTCATGTGGACGCCACTACCACATCCAATCTGACGATGTTCTAATAAAAGAATAACGACCAATAAAATATTTTGACAAGTGAAATATAAGATAATAGTCATTCTCATGTTTTTGATGGTGGGCATTTTTGACTGCCATGCCAAGCGCGAACCTTCGTGGATGAAGGAGATGCCGTTGCCCGCCAACAACACATACATCTATGTCCGTGAATCGGGCGAAGGGAAAACAATTGATGAGGCATTGAACCGCGCTCTGGTCAGGGTGTTTCAAAATACCGCCAACCGTTTGGGAAAGGCCTTCAACGAGACAGATGTCTATGAGTCGCTCCGCAAAGGTACAAACTATGTACCTGTCTCGCAGCAGTGCGGCATTCCTATTAACAAGGTGGATCAATACGAGGTCAATCTAAAGAATGGCTCCTATTGGGTCTGCGTGCTCTGCCAGGTTGCTTCCATGCGCGATGTGGTGCCTGTGTGGGATAAGGGTGAACGTGCCCGTAATGTGACAGATGGTGCCTCGTTAGCCAAGTCAATCATCCCCGGACTTGGCCAAATGGGCAAGGGTTATACGGGTGAAGGTGTGATAACCTTACTTGGCGAGGTGGCTCTGGTGGGTGGTGGCATAGGTTGTTATATGGCTGCACAGAAGCAGTTGGACATCATCAATAGTACCAACCTGTCTTCCGAAGATTTTTTAGCAGCCCATGACAAATACAATTCATTGCGAACCACATCCTATGTAATATGGGGCGCAGCGACCGTCCTCTATGTTTTCAACTTCGTCCGTGCCTATACCTTGGAACCTAAGTCCGAACTGGCTTTCGCTTGGTCCCCCTCGCTTCTCAGTGCACCCAACACCGTTGTACCTGCCGTTGGTTTGACCTATAGATTTTGAATATGAATCGTAAGTATATCACAATAATTCTCTGCGCTATAAGCATTTTGTTCGCCTCCTGTATAAATGGTTTGGAGAAAGAAGGCGTTTATGATTCCACTCGTTGTCATGGCGTTGTCCTCGACAATCGGTCGTATCAGCCCGTTAAGGGTCTCCGTGTGATGGTTACCGACGGGTGGAATGTCGGTAACATGGTGTATACGGCTGCCGATGGTTCGTTCGAAATTCCCGTTACGCTCAACCAGCTTGCTGGAGGCTATTTTATCCGATTTGAGGCTGATTCGCTTTACCAACAGTCTGTATACAACCTGGCTAGTGTGCAACTCGGCTCGAAGGAGTACGACATGGGTACCATCTATTTGATTGGGCCCAATGTGCCGATTGTAACTACAGGTAGTATTGTTGATATTACCGCTACTTCAGCTCTTTGTTATGGCTCCATCGAAAACGAAGGCAACTCCTCCATCCGTGAGCGGGGTTTCGTTTATAGCACCATGCAGTTCCCTACTATTGATAACGACAAAGTGACAGACCCCATCGGACAGTTTGAGTTCGACTGCACCCTACCGCTCCAGCCCCACACAGTATATTACATCCGTGCATACGCCATAAATTCTATTGGTGTAGGCTATGGCGACCAGAAGACCATTACCACTCTCGATGGTCTGCCTGTAGTCATTACGAGCGATGTCACTAATATCACCACTACCACCGCCACGTGTGGCGGCAATGTCCTTTCTGATGCTGGATTCGACATCTTGGCGCGCGGCATCTGCTGGAGCACGACTACAGAACCCACCGTCAATAACGCCCATACGAGCAACGGTATCGGTTTAGGCTCCTTTGTGTCGCAGATGACTAATCTGGAGCCAAATTCAACCTACCATGTAAGGGCTTATGCCCAAAATTCATCGGGCATAGCTTATGGTCCCGTGATTACATTCTCCACCCTGTCGGGTTTGCCCACTGTCACCACCACCACAGCCTCCAATATCACCTCCACAAGTGCTGTGGCGGGTGGCAATGTTTCGTCTGATGGCGGCTATCCCGTACTTCGCAGGGGTGTCTGTTTTGGCACCTCGCCCCAGCCCACGGTAACAGGTCTTCATACAACCGATGGTGCTGGCATGGGCTCTTTCGTCAGCCAACTGACCAATCTGACTCCTGGTTCTACATATTATTATCGGGCTTACGCCACCAACGGTGTGGGTACGATATATGGCGAACAGCAGGTATTTGTGGCGTGGTAATTAATAGGAGGAATCATCAATGACTATGAAGAGAACGATAATCAAATTATTCTTTTTAGTTTTATTTGCAGGTACGTCCTTTACAGGCGTTCACGCATTCGATTTTTCATCGGTATGCGGCACGGGACAGACCTTATATTATAGCATCCTGTCCGACAGTACCGTATCGGTCGTCTATCCCCATCTTGTTGGCACCAATTACTATAGTGGCTACTCCGCTCCCTCGGGTAGCGTGCAGATTCCTACCACCGTCGTGCGCAGTGGCGTTACATATTCTGTGGTGGCTATAGGCAACAACGCTTTCAGCAACTGTACGTCTCTGACCAACTTGACAATACCTGCCTCTGTGACTTCCGTTGGCAGCAGTGCCTGTTCTCAATGCACAGGACTACTTTCAGTCGCCCTCCCCAATTCCGTGACAACCATTGGTGACAACGCCTTCATGGGCTGCAGCAACTTGACCTCAATAGTTCTTCCCGATGCTGTGACCATGGTTGGTGTGGGTACCTTCCAAGGCTGTAGTTCCCTCGCCTCGGTCACGTTCGGTCCTTCCGTTACAACCATCGGTAATGTGGCCTTCGAAGGTTGTAGCAGCCTCACTGCCTTATATATCCCCAATGCTGTGACCATGCTGGGCAACTGGGCGTTCTGCAATTGCACCAGCCTCGACAGCCTCTACATAGGCACCTCGGTCGCCTATCTCTTCCAAAACACATTCTCGGGTTGCAATAGCGTACATTATCTTCACTATAACGCCCGTAATGCCAGTTGCAGCTACTTCTCGGCTGGCACCTACCATTCCTCACTGCCCGTCGCTGCGCTCACCCACTTGGTCATTGGCGACAGTGTGCAATCCGTGCCGCAGTATGCCTTTGCTGATGCTTTGTTGTTGGACTCTGTCTATATCGGAAGTGCTGTGACCTCCGTCGATGCCAATGCCTTCAGCGGCACTGCCAACGTGCACCGCCTTTACTACAATACTGGCCACTTCACTGATGCCACATTTCCGTCTTCGGCATTCGCCCCATTCACTGCCCTCACCAATCTCTATGTGGGCAGCAATGTGCACAATATACCCAGCAAGGCCTTTGCTGGTAAGACCAACCTCCAGCATGTGTTGTTCAATACAGCGGCACTCGCCACCATTGGCGACTCTGCGTTCTATGGCTGTACCTCACTGCGAGGTCCCTTGCAGCTACCTGCCACAGTGACTACCATTGGCATCTCCGCTTTCCAAGGGTGTTCCAGCATGGGCAATGTTCTCCAATTGCCCCCAGCGTTGCAGTCCATCGGTGCATTATCCTTCGCCAACTGTGCCAAGATTGGAGGTATGCTGACCATTCCTGCCAGTGTCCAGTATATGGGTAGTGGTGCCTTCTCCAATTGCGACAGCATCCTATATCTGACCGTAGCTAACAGCTCACTATCCATCCCTGTCGAGGCATTCAGTGGCTGCGACCGCCTGGTCCAAGTCTCCCTTGGTAGTTCCACGCCCGCCGTTGGCGATGCTGCTTTCCGCAATTGCGTCCGCCTTTTCGACATTTCATTAGGCAGTTCCCTGTCCGCTATTGGCAATAATGCCTTCAGTGGTTGCATCCGTCTTACTCCCCCAACTTTGCCAGCCTCACTCACGACCATCGGCGACAGCGCTTTCTATGGCTGTCTTCAGATAGGTGGTAGCCTTGCTTTTCCCGCAGCCGTCTCCAGCATTGGCGACTATGCTTATGCCGGCATCCCGTCGGTCACGCGTATCGAGATGCGCAGTACCACTCCTCCCACCATCTATGCCCACACATTTGCCTCTGCAACTGCCACCACTCCTGTCTATGTCCCCTGTGGTGCTATGCTCAACTACATGGTTGCCGACCATTGGGAAGATTTCCTCAACTTTGTGGAGTCGGCTCCCTTCATGCTTTCACTTTCGGTAAACGACACCACCATGGGTTCCGCCATGGTTCTCCAACAGCCCACCTGTAGCAGCTATCAGGCTACCATTCAGGCTGTAGCCGACAGTGGTTTCCATTTCCTGCGTTGGAACGACGGCATCACCGCCAACCCCCGTCAACTCATTCTTTCGTCCGACACCAGCCTCACAGCCATCTTTGTCTCCGACAATTCCTATATCTCTGTCGCCAGCAACAATCCCGCATGGGGTTCCGTCTCGGGTGCCGGCATCTATAGCTACAATGCCACGGCAATAATCACTGCTACCCCAAATGCCGACTATCATTTCCAGCGTTGGAGCGACGGCAGCACCCTCAATCCGCGTCCCGTCGTCGTCACGCAGGACTCCCTTTTCGTGGCCATCTTCCTCTCCAATACTTCTACGCTCTCGGTCGTTAGCAACAATCCTGCCATGGGCACCGTCAGCGGAGCCGGCACCTACTCCTACCAAGACCATGTTGTCATCACTGCCACGCCCAACTACGGCTACCATTTCACCCAATGGAACGACGGTGTTGCTGCCAATCCCCGCACCGTCACCATCTCGCAGGACACTGCCTTCACTGCCATCTTTGCTGTCAACAACTATACAGTTACTCTCGGCTGCACCCCCACAATGGGTTCGGTCTCCGGTGGTGGCACCTACGACTACCTCGATACCGCCATCCTCACCGCCACTCCCGCTTATGGTCACTACTTCACCCAGTGGAGCGACGGCAGCACTGCCAATCCCCGCACGGTAGTGGTCACGTCCGATACATCGCTTACTGCCCAATTTCTCCCCAACACCTATCTGCTCACGGTTGTGTCAAACGATACCAGTCTAGGCACGGTCTCCGGTGGCGGAACTTATAACTACAACACCACTGCCACGCTCTCTGCCATCCCCGCCACTGGCTGCCACTTCGTTCAGTGGAACGATGCCAGCACTGCCAATCCCCGCACTGTCACCGTCACAAGCGATGCCACCTATACCGCTCAGTTTGCTGTCAACATCTATACCATCATGGTCAGCAGTGCCAATCCCGCCCTCGGCACCGTCAGCGGTGGCGGCTCATACGGCCACAATAGCACTGTCACCCTCATCGCCACCCCGGCAGAGGGCTGCCACTTTGTTCAATGGAACGATGGCAACACCTCCAATCCGCGTACTGTCGTCGCCACTCAGAATGCCTCCTACATCGCTCAATTTGCTGTCAACACCTACACGGTTTCTGCCACCTCCAACAACCCCGATTTGGGTAGCGTCTCCGGCACTGGCACCTATTCCTACAACAGTACCGTCACCCTCACCGCCACACCCAACTATGGCTATCATTTCGTCCAATGGAACGATGCCAACACTGACAATCCTCGTATCGTCACCATCACGCACGACCTTTCATACACCGCCTATTTCGACACCAACCAATACACCGTCACCGCACTTAGCGGCAACACTGCCAGTGGCAGCGTCACCGGTGGCGGCACTTACAATTATCTCTCCCAGGCGGTCATTACTGCCGTTCCCATGCCACATTACCACTTTGTGCAGTGGAGCGACAGCCTAACCAACAACCCCCGTATCATTACCGTACTTTGTGATACCCAGTTGGTGGCTGACTTCCAAATCGACTCCCACACCGTCACCGTCTCCTCCGTCAATCCTGCCATGGGTCACACCTCTGGCAGCGGCATTGTGGCATACGGCGACATTATCTACATCACCGCCACAGCCAACTATGGCTATCGTTTCACCCAGTGGAGCGACGGCATCACGCAGAACCCCCGCCGTGTGGTGGTCTCATCCGATACCGCCTTCACTGCCCAGTTCTTTGCCAACACCTATACCGCCACAGTTACCAGCAACGACCCCACGCTTG
>JAEEGI010014766.1_pt1 | contig 16366 bp, 9 predicted proteins | sample 8958751 | NCBI WGS metagenome assembly JAEEGI01 (sample SAMN16246545, study PRJNA631951) | gut metagenome | biome: gut microbiome; feature: rumen; material: KS-attached | host: Bos | place: Iran: Karaj | collected 2018-10
CCTTCAAATGCAAGGAGGAACTGCACCGCATCCTGGACGAAATGAAGGCGGACGGCATTGACGCGCAGTTCGACATCTACAACGAACTGCTGGGCGTGTCGGTCATCACTGTCTTCATTCCCAACTGGTTCCAGGAGCTGTCTCCCAAGGACAAGCGCAAACCCTGGAACCAATGGCGTTTCACCATCCTGGGAGAACTGTCCATGAAAATGCTGGGATTCGGCTGGAAAGACATCCAGATCGCCTATCTGGGTCCCGGCCTGGAACAGTACGAGGGGAAGACTGTCCATCAAATCGCCAGGGAGTGGGGCAAATCCTGCATGAGCGCCTACCTGGACCTTTGCGAGATGTCCGGCTTCAAGGGCCGGGTGAACATGGGCCCTTACAGCACACCGGAGATCATCGCCTGGCAGAGCAAACGCGACGACGTCCTGTACATGACCGACGCCTGGGTGGAAGAGCACGGCATCCAGAATCCGGCCATCTACGACTGCTTCCCGAAATTCATCCGCTGCTCCCTCCGCGGAGAGGGGGACTCCATGCCGCGCACCATCCGGAAAATGACGGGCGGTGTCGCGGACCGCTTCTCCATCCCGGACCGCGGATACATCCGACCGGGCTGCTTCGCCGACCTGACCGTCTTTGATGAAGCCGAGATGGCGTCCGCGGTCCCCGACCAGGAAAAGCCCTTCGGCATCCGCAGGGTATTCATTAACGGAAAGGAGGTCCTGAAAGACGGCGTGCTCGACAAGGAGGCGCTGAAAACTACCGGACACGCATTAAGAAGCCGCTGAACCGATGAAGCGTGCACCTCTCATCTTATCCATGGCCGCGGCGCTTTTCACCGGCTGCGGCGCCCCTGCCGGGACGGACCTCAAGCCGCGCATCGTCGTGCTGACCGACATCGGGCCGGCGGAGGTGGAGCCGGACGACAATGAATCGGCCGTGCGGCTGCTCGCCTATGCCGACCGCTTTGAAATCGAAGGAATCATCACCACCATCGGATGGAACTGCGACCCGTACCCCGAGGAGTGGGCGGAATATCTTTTCCGCGTCATCGACGGGTATGAAACGGACGTGAACAAACTGATGAAACGTTCCGGGCAGACCGGATTCCGGGAGGACGAGGACCGGCAGGAGCTGGGCTACTGGCCCAGCGCCGGCTATCTCCGCAGCCGCTCGGTGATGGGCAGCACCCGCGCCGGCATCGGCGTCATCGGGGAAGGAAATGACTCGCCCGGAAGCGAGCTCCTGATCCGGCTGGCCGATGAGAATGACCCGCGGCCCATCTGGGTATGCTCCTGGGGCGGTGCCAACACGCTGTCGCAGGCGATCTGGCGCGTGCGGCAGGAGCGCTCGCCGGAAGAACTGAAGGCTTTCCTCCGGAAATTCCGGCTATACACCATCACCGACCAGGACATGGTGTATGCGATGCGCATGAACCGGGCCTACAGCTCCCACCAGTGGCTCCGACGGGAGTTCCCGGAAGACCTGATGCTGGTCTGGGACGAGAGCGCCTGGCTCAACCAGAACGCGCTGGGCGTGCAGAACTGGGACAAATATGCGGAGTTCATTCAGGAGCACGGAGAGATGGGCAAGGTCTACCCGCATTATCTCTGGGGAGTCGAAGGTGACACGCCCAGTTTCCTGAACGTGATGCCCAACGGGCTCAACGACCCGGAACACCCCGAGCAGGCGGGTTGGGGCGGATGCCATCAGTTCGGCATTTCACCGGACGGGGAAACCTTCGCCTGGACCAACTGGCAGCAGCCGCTGAAGGACCTTTCCAACGGCTACGAGCAAAAGTTCTATCCCGACGAGTTCAATGACTTCGCCGCCCGGATGCAGTGGGCGGCCGAAGGTCAGGGCAACCGCAACCCCGTGGTCCGGATCGACGGAAAGGAGGGCCTCAAGCCGATGGAGATAAAGGCCAAAGCCGGAACGGAGCTTCGCTTCGACGCATCGGCCTCCTCCGACCCGGACGGTGACGCCCTGCAGTATGAATGGTGGTTCCAGGCATTTCCGGGTGACATTGTCCCCGATCATGCTCCGGCACTTCCGGAAATCGCCGATCCGGCTTCCTCACAGGCCGTATTCACCCTGCCCGCCTTTTCCGCAGGCAGGGCATATCACTTGATCTGTGAAGTTCACGATGACGGCCCCTTCCGACTCCCCGCCTACCGGAGAATCATCATCACCGTCGAATAGCCCCGCCTAACGGAGAACCTGCGTGAATACGGGCTCCTTGCCGTCCTCGGCGAGGACATAGACCTTGATGAAATGCTCGGGAATCTCCATGTCGGGGTTCATCGGCACATCCTTGGCGACAAAGAGATACTCCGTACCGTTCGGAACGGTGCGGTCGGAAACTTCCGTCGCTTTGGCGCGGATCATCGGATATGTGCCGACGGCGGCATCGAAGATGGCCGACTCTTCCTCGGTGACCGGACGGACCTCGGAGAAATCCGCGAGCTTGGTGAACTCACCCGCCAGGAAACCGCCCGCTTTCAGGAAATAATCCACTTCAGCAGGAGCCGCGTCAATCCGGGCGGAACGCACACCGTAACCCGGAAGGATTTCCGCATCCGGAAGCTTGGCCGCAAGGTCCTTCACACTGGCGTCCAGTCCGCCGCTGCCGAAGGTGCAGAACGGAACAATCTTCTTTCCGTTCAAATCGACGGCGTTCAGCAGGCCCGCGACCGGCGGCGCATAGGTGCCGAACCAGATCGGATAACCCAGGAAAATGACGTCATAGGCGTTGACATCGACAGAAAGGGGCTGGATCTCCGGAGATTTACCCTCCGCCATTTCCTGGCGGCCGCGTTCGATGGTCGCCTGATAGTCTCCGTCATATGGCACGGCGGGGACGATGGCTTCAATGTCAGCGCCCAGACGGTTGGCGATTTCCTCCGCCACCGTCTTGGTGGTCGAGGTCTGGGAATAATACAGCACCAGCATCTTCGGCGCTTTCTTCTGGGAGCAGGAAACAGCCAAAATCAGCATGGCTGCCAGGACGAGTAACTTTTTCATGGGTGTATTTAATTGTTGATCAATTCCGAACGGATGAGTTTGAGCAAGGCTTCCGGCTGGCCGGTTTCCGGCACCAGCCAGCGCTGGTCATAAATGAAACGGGGAACGCCGCTTTTCTCGGCGTTGGAAGTACGTCCGAAGAGTTCCTCCGCCTTGCGCAAGTAGGCGTCGATGCGCGGGTCCGCGACTGCGGCGGAGAAACCGTCGCCGAGCAGAGCCCGGGCGCGGGTTTCCGCCTCAGCCGGATCGACGGCCGCATGTTCGTCGCCGTCCCCCAGCAAGTACTCCCAATAAGCTTCATAGGATTCCGGACGCGCGTACCAGACCGCGAGTGCGCAGCGCGTAAGCGGGCAGGAGCCGGCGAAACGGTCGATGCCCGTAGATGGAATGTAGGGGTTGCAGGCGCCGCTCAGCGGAACCGGGCACAGCCGGATGCGGTACTGTCCCCCGGCCTGCGCCAGGAATTCCGGCAGCAACCGATGCAGACGGCGGCAATGGACACATTGGAAATCAAAGAGAAGCGTCAATTCCTCCGACGCATCCGAAGGGCCGAGGAAAGGAATCTCTTCGTCCGTGAAAGCAGGCAGGGACGCCTCCGCCCGACCGGTGTCATAGACGGCCTCCGGCCGGGTATACGCCTGAAATACGGCAAGACCGGCAGCCGCGGCAAGACCGGCCGCAAGCCAAAGGAAGCGCTTCACTCCGGGCTTGACCCGGAATCTCCCCGCCGCCAGAAACACCACCACCGCAGCGACACATCCCAGCAGATGCAGCAGCGAACAATACTTGCAGAAGGCGTGGAGAACAAACGCCTGCAGCCAGGCGAACCATAGCGCCGCCCCGATAATGCTACCGCCCAGGAAAAGCATGAACGGCCACAAGAAGCGGTCCAGGGCACGGTCCTCCGGAGTGTCCCCCCCGAGGAACAAGACGCACAGGCCCAGCAAGAGATAGACCACAGCCGCGGGCAGGCTCACGGGAACGACCCCGGCCACATAACCCCAAGGGCTTCCCATCACGCTGTCACAGGAGCTGCCCGCACCGCATCCCACCAACCGCACGCCGGACAGGGAATGGAACAGCATCCATCCGGCGAGCAACAGGCAGGCGGCGCAAAGGAGCAGCACCGCGGTTTTGAACCTCCTCAAAGTCACGATCAATACTTGTTGGGAGCGCCCGGCGTAGGACGTGCAGGCGCCACGGGCGCACCGGACGGATAGGTGGCCTGGAGCGGCGCAGCCAGCGTCACGCCCGTGCCGGCGACGACCTCACCCGTCTTGTGTGCTTTGCGAAGTGAGGAAGAAAGCACCAGCTTGTGCACCTGCTGTTCGCGAGGAACCCACCAGCCGCGCGGGAAGAACACTTCGGAAACGACGGCCATCTCATCGCCAACCAGCACATCCTGTCCCGGCGTGAAGTTCATCGCCGAGACGACGACGAGCGTCCGGGTGCCGATACCGGCCGGGAACTGCAAGGTCGTGGCGCCGGGCGTGCCGATCTTCGACACCGTCGACACTTCCGAATTGCCGATTACGATCGGACCGCCTTCCACGAGACCCTCCACGGAGGAGACTTTCACGTTGGTCTCGCCGGGGGCGGCGGACATGACGAGGTTCTGGGAATGTTGAACGGTGAAATCGTTCTTGTTGTCATCCAAGTCAGCACCGTCCGGGACGCGGCCGGCGCTGAGGGAGGCGACGGCGGCGGGAGCGGCGCCGAAGCGGCGTGCGGGATAAGGAGCGGGAGCGAAGTTGCCGGGCTCATCCTCGCCGGAGTCAGCCTGATAGCCTTCGCCCAGCCAGGGATCCACCACCAGGCCGTAGTTGAGCGCGTCGGCGATGTTGCCTTTGGCGTCACGAAGCGTGATGTTGCCGGCGCTCTCGGAGAGGGCGGGGCCGCCGAACAGCAGGTCTGCCGGCACCGTGCCGCGATAGCCGCCCGTCCCGGCCTGCACGGCCTCGTTGATCGGATGGGAGGACTTCAGCGGCTCGTTCAGCTCGATGGAGAAGCACAGGGCGAGCACCGGTTCGTTGCTGTAATGGACGAACTTCGTGGCGGGCTCGAAGGTGATGCCCGTACCGTTCACGCTGTAAGGCATGTTGGAAGCGTGGTGGAACTTCAGCGGTTCCGCGATGTCCAGGCCCGTGCCCGGATCCTCATCCGGCTTCAGCGGACCGTTCAGGGTATTGCGCGCGGAAGGCGTACCGACGGCCGTAACAGTCACGGTTTCAATGCCGTGACCCTCGCTGGCGATGTCCAGGCGGATCTTGTCGCCCACGGAGATATTGGCGGTCGATGAGACCTTGATGTTGGTGTCGCCGGGCTTCGCGTCCATGGACAGATACCCCTGCGTACCGGGCTTTCCGACCTCGGTGACGGTCACGACCTCGTACTTCTCGAGGGAATTGGAAACGGCGGGACGGTCGGTTCCGTAGCCGATGGCCATCTTCTGACCGACCTCAAAGTGCGCGACGGACGTGACCGGGATGTTGGTCGATCCGACCGGTATCTCGATGCCGTGCCCGCCCGGGAGCGGCTGCCACACCGTGGTGGGCGCGCCGGCAGGCTGCATCCCGCGGCCGAACGGCATACGGCCCGGCACGGCCGGCGCGGGCTGCGGGGCGTTCACCGCCTTGACGGTATGCTTTTCTCCGCCCACCATGATTTCATCGCCGGGATTGACACCTTCGACACTGCGGACATAGATGACTTCGTCACCCTTGGCCGCGTCAACGGCGAGACCGGAGCCGGTCATGCCGAGCAGATAGAAAGCCTTCGGAGCGAGCTTCGTGCCGGACGGAACCCGGATGTCGGAGAAATACGGGATGTTGGCCGCGTGATGACGGACGGTCCAGCCGGAAAGGTTCACTTCCCCGTCCCCGGCGTTGTACAGTTCGATGAAGCCGTCCGTGACACTGAATTCGTTGATCTTCACAGCCTCGGTGCTGCGGACTTTGAGGCGGGCGCGCTCCCGGGCGGCGCCGTCCCAGGACGCGACGGCCTCCAGGTCTCCGTTGAACGAAGCGGAGCCGGCGGTCACGTCAAACTCGGCGACGACCGTCTGGCCGGGCTCGACGGGATACGGCACCTTCATCTGCTTGTCGCCATTGACAGCCGCCTTCCAGCCCTTCGGGACATACAGCGACAGGGTGAGGCCCTCGACGGGCGCATCGGTCGTATTGACAAAACGGACCACGGACTTGGCGGAGCCGCCGGGGGTGAAGGTCTGGACGTTCGACGGACGGTCGTCCTTCAGGGACGGGAAGATCTCCAGCGTCGCCACCCGGTAGCGGGCCGCGACCACATTGGCCTGGATTTCCTGGTTGACCGCCTCCGTCGGGAAGGTGCCCGCCGCGGTCATCGCCGCCTCGTAGAACGTGCCGGCGGAGCCGTTGCTGTTGTCGCCGCCGTTGCCCAGCAGGATGGCTCCCTGCTTGCGCATCGGATCGTAGCTGCTGCGGTCGTTCCGGATGCGGCCGCCGTCGTAATAGATTTTCAGGGGGCCTTCCTGCGCATTGCCGCCCATCGAGCGCCAATGGTGAGGTTCGCCGTCGGCCATCGCCGTAGCGAAGCGCCAGCTGACGGACTCAAGGCCTTCGCAGAACTTGTCATTCGGGTCGTCATTGACACAGCCCACGAGGTTGTTCTCCTGGTCGGTCATGATCCAGGGGCCCTCCCCCTCGCCGTAGTACCAGCCGCGGGAGTTGCCGAAATAGGTGGTTTCCATGGTGCCGTCACCGTCGTCGCGGCTGTCGGTCTCGGCATTGCCGTAGTCGAAGCAGCAGCCGGAGTTGTAGTGGCGGCCGCTGAACACCCAGTACTGGCCTTCGGCCTGGTCGTCCACGGCCGTGCCGGTCGGATCGTTGAGCCGCAGGCCCATGCCCGGGGCGATGAACAGGCCGTACACTTTGTGGCCCATGACATTGACCGGGGCCCAGTCCGCCACGGGGACGTTGTTGTAGCCGCCCATCGCAGGGCCGCTGAAGCCGCCGCGCGGAGCCTGGTACAGGTGATTTCCCTTGCCGGACTGGTCGTAAAGGACCGTGATCCAGCAGTATGTGTCCTTGCAGAAGGCGTCCTGCGCTCCCGCATCGGCATAGCCGCCGGGATCGTCCGCCGTCGCCCTGATGACGCCGATGTCCAGCGTCTTTCCGTCAGACTGGCGCATCACCTGGTAAAGCGGTCCGTTATAGGCGGCATACAGGGCGCGGGTTGTGCTGTGGGCTGCCACGCAAGGGGCGCCGCCCCGTTCATACACGTCACACGGCCCCTCGGGACGCGGCAGCGCATCCCGGGAATCCGCCAGGTTCTTGCACGCGATCGCAGCCCCGGCCAGGACGAGGCATACGGAGGCGGCGAACAGGATTCTCTTCATGATTCAGTCGGTTTGGTTATTGTCCTAAATATAGGAATAATTCGGACAGGTTGTTCTCCCGCCGGACACAAAGACGGTTTCATGGGCGAAATTGGTCCATTATTTAAAGCGCCGGTCCTCGGAGTCCTTCATTTTCTCGTCATAGTCGCGATCCCACTGGCGGTAGTATTCCAGCTTCGGATCCTCAAAGAGAGAGAGCTGCGCGTCCTCGTCCCGGGTCAGCCGGGAAAGACCGATGCCGACCTGCCGCAGCGGAGTGGCCCCGTCCCAGATTTCGGTGAACATCCCGCGCACCTCGTTCAGAATGAGGGCGGTGACGTCGGTCGGAGCCGACAGCTGGCGCTGCTTCTGCGCCACGGAGAAATCTTTGTATTTGATGAACATCGACACGCAGGAAGCGCGGATTCCATGCTTGCGGATACGGTGCGCGACGATGCAGGCGACGTTGAAAAAAGCCCGGTCGATATCCTTCGGGTCGGACAGGTCCTTCGGGAAAGTACGCTCGGCGCTGTAGCTCTTCGCCTCCCACTCCTCGGTGTCCACGGGGCTGTCATCGACACCGTTGGCGCTCTCGTGCAGCTGGTCGGCGAATTTGCGGCCCACCAGTCGGGCCAGCGAAGCGTCCGGCATCGCGGCCAGGTCCCCGATGGTCCGGATGCCATAAGCCAGGAGCCGCTGTTCGGTCTTCTTCCCCACCCAGAGGAGGTCCCGCACGGGCAGGGGCCACATCTTCTCCCGCACCTCGTCCAGCCAGAGGGAATGGACCTTGTCCGGCTTTTCGAAATCGGAGGCCATCTTGGCCAGCAGTTTGTTGGAGCCGACGCCGACATTGACCGTGAATCCGAGTTCGGTGCGGACGCGGTCCTTGAGCTCCGTCGCCACCGCCATCGGATTCCGCCCGGCCAGCCGGAAGGTCATGTCGATGAAGCACTCGTCGATGGAAAACTGCTGAAGCACCGGGGAATACTCCCTGCAGATGCTGATAAAACCCTCCGAGCACTCCTTGTACCAGCCCCAGTCGCCGCGGAGGATGACCAGATCCGGACAGGTACGGAGCGCCATGGAAACGGGCGTCGCCGTCTTGACGCCCAGTTTCTTCGCCGGCATGGAGGCGGCCGTGACAATGCTCCTGCGGTCCGACGGGTCTCCCGACACCACGGACGGGACAAGCCGCATGTCCGGTCCGCCCTCCCGCAGGATTTTCACCGCCGTCCAGCTGACGAAGGCGGAGTTCACGTCGATATGGAAAATGACCCGGTCCACGGGGCAAAAGAAAGATTTTTCTTTGAAACAACCAAAAACATTTCGCCACATTTTAACGAATCCTGTCCTGTCCCGCGGCGATGCCGCCTATTTTCGCAGACGGCGGGGCACGGTGTCCGGCCGCTTAAAGAAATCATGGTTATGCGATTCAAAAAATGGTGGGCACTCCTGCCGCTGGCGGCGGCGCTGGGTGCGTGTGACGACTTCGGACTCCGGTCCGTAGGACAAGGGGAACTGCGGTGGATCATCCAGAACGACGGATCCGGAACCCGGGCCTCCTCGGCGGAGATTCCGGACACGAACGACTTCATTCTGAAAGTGTCCGACGCGCAGGGAAAAGTTCTGTATGAAGGGTCCTACGGCGACTCGCCGGAATCCCTGCTGGTGAATTCGGGCAGCTACACGGTGGCCGTCCATTCGATTGAGTTTACGGCGCCCGGCTTCTCCCGTCCGGTCTACGGCGACGAGCAGGTGGTCGTCGTAAAAGCCGGAATCACTGTCACGGTCCGGCTCAACTGCATTCTGGAGAACGCCGGCGTCCGGCTCCAGGTCGCGCCGGATTTTCTGACCTCCTACCCCGACGGCGTGCTGTATCTCAAGTCCGGTGACACCCGGCTGATGTACGGCTACTCCGAAAGGCGGATCGCCTATTTCAAACCCGGACCCGTGACCCTCATCCTCTACGACCAGGGCGCGGACGAAGTACTCCTGACCCGGACACTCGACGCCCGAACCATCCTCACCCTGGGCATCTCCGCCCCGTACGGGGGCTCGGCGGTCTCCAGTTCCATCAGCGTCGCCGTGGACACGGCCAAGGTCTGGAGCCATGACACCTATGTCATCGGCGGGAGCCCGTCCGGCGGTTCCTCAAGCGGCCAGGACGGGGGCGGCGACTCCGCCGATGAAATCGAAAACGCCCTCTCCGTCTCGCAGGCAGCCTCGCACATCGGCGAAGACGCCGTCTGGGTGTACGGCTACATCGTCGGCGGCGACCTCTCCACGGCCGGCACGACGGTGAAGACTTCCAAAATCACGAAAGCCACCCACCTCGCCATCGCCGCCCGCTCCACCGTGACGGCCAAGGCCTCCTGCGTCGCCGTCGAACTTCCGAAAGGCCCTGTCCGCGACGCCCTCAACCTCGTCGACCATCCCGACCTCATCGGCTCCCGCGTCTACCTGAAGGGTTCCGTCGTCGCCTCCTACTTCGGCACCACCGGCCTCAAGGGTGTCTCGGACTACGTCCTGAAATAAAACGAAAGGAGGGTATCTCCTCCCGTATATGTGCAAAACGCCCCTGTTTCACACATATACTCCCCATTTGGGCCGATAAATGTGCGAAATCCCAGCGATTCGCACATATATTTCGACCGGCGCCAACGGATGAATGAACTGAAGAGGATGCTGCAGGTGGTGCTCTGGCAGGGACATCTGCGACGAAAAAGGGGTTAGATGCCGCAGGTGATGCTCGCGCAGGGACACCTGGAGCACATGGCATGCCCAAAGACGGACAAGAATCGCGCGCGAAGCGCCGATTCCGGAGGGGGTCCGGGGGTCTTCCCCTGGCAGCCCCTTAGGGGCAGCGCGACAGCGCGGGGGTTGAATGCTCTTAACGACGGAGAAAGCCCGCGCTTAAAGCACGGGCTTTCTCCGTTAAGAGCGGAATACGAGGTTCGAACTCGCGACCTTCGGCTTGGGAAGCCAACGCTCTACCAACTGAGCTAATTCCGCATGGGATGACAAAGTTATGGAAAGTTTCCGAGAAATGCAAAGGGGACGGGCGGGTTGTTAAGATTTGAAAGAATATCTTTGCTTTTCAGCAATGATTCATTATTTTTGTACCAGACCAACCACACAATTGATAATGGACAAGCGACTTGAACTCAACCCCAACGAGGTGGTTTCCTTCCTGGGCAAGATGCCGCAGGATTTCACCCGCGATGACATGCTCACGTTCATCCGGGAGAAAGGAATCCGTATGATTGACTTCATGTATCCCGCCGAAGACGCCCGGGTCAAGACTCTGAACTTCACCGTGAACAACCTCGCGTACGCCGAGACGATCCTCACCGAGGGCGAGCGCGTGGACGGCTCCAGCCTGTTCCCTTCCTTCATCGAGGCCGGGAACAGCGACCTGTATGTCATTCCGCGGTACCGGACAGCCTTCGTGGACCCGTTCAACGAGATTCCGACGCTGTGCTTCCTGTGCAGTTTCTTCAACAAGGACGGCGAGCCGTTCGACTGCGCCCCGTTCCAGACGCTGTTGCGGGCCGAGGACGCCTTCTACCAGTCCACGGGCATGACCTTCGAGGCGATGGGAGAGCTGGAGTACTACGTCATCACCGAAGCCGACCCCCTCTTCCCCGCCACCGACCAGAAGGGGTACCATGAGTCCGAACCGTTCGCCAAGATGAACGACTTCCGGCGCGCCTGCATGGTCCATATCGCCAAGACCGGCGGCCAGATCAAGTACGGCCACAGCGAAGTGGGCAACTTCACCCTGGACGGGAAGATTTACGAACAGAACGAAATCGAGTTCCTCCCGAACCCGGTGGAAACCGCCGCAGACCAGCTTCTGCTTGCGAAATGGGTCATCCGGAACCTCGCCTGGCAGTGGGGGCTGGACGTGTCCTTCGCCCCGAAGATCACCACCGGCAAGGCCGGTTCCGGCATGCACATCCACATGCGCCTGATGAAGGACGGAAAGAACGCCACGCTGGGCCCGGACGGCAAGCTATCCGAAGCCGCCCGCCGCGCCATCGCCGGCCTGATGGTGATGGCTCCGTCCATCACGGCCTTCGGCAACAAGAATCCGACTTCGTACTTCCGCCTGGTCCCCCGGCAGGAGGCGCCCACCAACGTCTGCTGGGGCGACTGCAACCGTTCCGCCCTGGTCCGCGTTCCGCTGGGCTGGTCCTCAGGCGCCGACATGTGCTCCCGGGCCAATCCGCACGAGAAACCGGTCTGCGTGGACACCACCGACAAACAGACCTTCGAAATGCGCAGCCCCGACTGCTCCGCGGACATCTATCAGCTCATGGCCGGCCTGTGCGTAGCCGCCCGCAAGGGGCTGGAGATGCCCGTCGATGAGGCGCTGAGAATCGCCGCCGACAAGTACGTTGACATGGACATCCACAAGAGCGAGAACGCCGGCCGCCTCGCCACGCTGGATTCCCTGCCCACCTGCTGCGCGGAATCCGCCGCCTGTCTCGAAAAAGCCCGCGCAGCCTATGAGGAAGCGGGTGTCTTCAAACCCCGGATGATCGACGGTATCATCCTGTCCCTCAAGGCCCACCATGACAAGCACCTCCATGCCGACGCCAAGAAAGACCCGGCGCTGATGCGGAAACTGGTGGACCAGTATTTCTACTGCGGATAGGACAAAAAGAAATGTGGAAAACTTATAATTCACGGGCCCGTCGCATCACTGCGACGGGCCCGCTACTTAACCTAAACTTAAACTATGAAAAACTTCAGGGGCAAAGATACGGATTAATTTCAAATCCGCAAATCAAATATGGCGAATTTTAGCATATTTCAGTAACAATAATTTTTCACCAAATTTGTCAAAAGCGATTTTCGCCTTAATCTCAGGCACTTGCCCCGTTATTTCTAGGACTTTTCCAACCCCGAAACGATTGTGTTCGATGCGGTCGCCTGCCCGGAAGCTGGACATCGGATCCGGCGTGAATTCGGCGTCCGGAATCTTCGGCGGCAGCGGCCTGTTCAGCACCGCATCCCGGGTGGTCGCGGAGACTGGTCCGGCAGGACTTTTCGGCGTCCCGACATTTCTGCCGGGAACCGCCCCGCCACTCCGGCCGGGCAGCGCCCCTCCCCTGTCATTTCGACCAAGCGGAGCGCGTGGAGAAATCTCCTTTCCCGAGAACCGTCCGAACCGGAATCCCGGATGGTCGTCATCGTCCATGCTCCGTTCCACCGAGAAGTCCTCCTTTCGGAGGGGATTCTGGAGATACTGCGGAGCAATCTCACGGAGGAAACGGCTGGGAGCGTTGTTTTCGTGCTTGCCGTTGCGCATCCGCGTCTGGGCGAAGGTCAGGACGACGGCCTTCTTGGCACGGGTCATGGCGACATAGAACAAGCGGCGCTCCTCTTCCAGTTCCGGTTCCGTCAGCATCCATCCGCCGGAGGGGAACAGGTTCTCCTCCATGCCGGAGACGAAGACATAGGGGAACTCCAGGCCCTTGGCGGAATGCGCCGTCATCAGGGCCACCTTGTTGGAAGTTTCGTCCTCCGCCACGTCCACGTTGGAAAGAAGGGAGATGTTCTCCAGGAAAGCCGGCAGGGTGACGAGCGGGAGTTCGGAATCGGCCACGTCGCCATGTCCGTCCTCCAGCATCTCGTTCCGGAACTCGCCCTGGACCTCCTCCACATAGCCGGCCACGCTGTCCAGCAGTTCCTGCACGTTCGCGGCGCGGGCCTGGCCCTCGATGGAATTGTCGCTCTTGTAGAAGAAATACAGGCCGGAGTCGGAGGCGAGAGCCTTCGCCGCCTCGTAGGCGTCGGTCTGTTCCACGGCGTCCGCCACCTTCGCGATCATGGAGCAGAAGGAGCGGATCTTGCCGATGGCGGCGCTCCGGAGACCGAAGGTCTCGAGATCATCCGCCCATGCCGCGCCGTACAGCGAGGTTCCATGGGCCTGGGCTGCCGCGGCCAGAGCGGTCAGGGAGGTGTCGCCGATGCCGCGGGCCGGCTTGTTCACCGCCCGCTTGAAGGACTCGTCGTCGTTGGTGTTGGCGGCCAGCTTGAAGTAAGCCATCATGTCTTTGACTTCCGCCCGGTCGAAGAAGGAGTTGCCCGAATAGATGACATACGGGATGTTCCGCTTGCGAAGCTGCTCCTCGAGGGCGCGGGACTGGGCGTTCGTGCGGTACAGGATGGCGAAATCCTCATATTCGCAGTGCGTCTCGTGCATCCGCTGCAGGATGGCGGAGGCGATGAGGGCCCCCTCCTCCTGCTCGGTATACGCCCGCACGAGGCGGATCTTCTCCCCTTCCTCGCCCATGGACACGCACTGTTTGGGAATCCGGCCTTCGTTGTTGGCGATCAGGGTGTTGGCGGCGTTCACGATGTTCCGGGTGGAACGGTAGTTGCGTTCCAGGCGGAAGGTCTTCGCCTCCGGGAAGTCCTTCCGGAAGTTCAGGATGTTCTCGATCTTGGCGCCGCGGAAGGCGTAGATGGACTGGGAGTCATCCCCCACCACGCACAGATTCCGGTGTTCCCGGGCCAGCTTCTTGAGAATCAGGTACTGGGCGTAGTTGGTGTCCTGGTACTCGTCCACCATGATGGCGTCGAAGCGGCCGGCGACGGAGACGAGGGCGCCGGCATTCTGCTTGAGCAGGATGTTCATGTACAGGAGGATGTCATCGAAGTCCATCACCCCCGACTGCCGGCACAACTGGCAGTAGGTCTGGTAGATCCGGTAGATCTCGGGCTTTTTGTGCAGCCGGTCGTCATCCCGGTAGCCGCCGACGCCGTTCATGTACGGAGTGGGCGTGACCAGGTCGTTCTTCGCCTTGGAGATGCGGGCCAGCACTTCCTTGGGCTTGTACATCTTCTCGTCCAGGCCCAGCTGACGGACGCATGCCTTGACGGCGCTCACGGAATCGGACGTGTCGTAAATGGTGAAAGTCGACGGAAAGCCGATGGAATCGGAGAACTCGCGGAGGAAACGGATGAAAACCGAATGGAACGTGCCCATCCAGATGCGGCGGGCCTTGCGCTCCCCCACCATCCGGCCGATGCGCTCCTTCATCTCGCCGGCCGCCTTCTTGGTGAATGTGAGGGCCAGGATCCGGGAAGGGTCCGTCCCCCGCTCGATCATATAGGCGATTCTGGAAGTCAGTACGCGGGTCTTCCCGGAGCCCGCCCCCGCCACGATCAGCACCGGTCCTTCCACACATTCAACCGCCTGCCTCTGCTCCTTGTTCAAATCCTCTAGTATCGCGCTCATATCTTCCGCTATATTTTGTACGAAAGTAGCAAAAAAATGCGTAAATTCGCACAGTGTTTTAAGTAAATACACAAAACTGTTTCAATAATGTCAAACCAGCTCGATTTGAAAAAGGGCCTCGACATCCCCGTGAAGGGTGCCGCCGCCCAGAAGGTCGTCAAGACGGTCAAACCGGGCGTCGTCGCCGTCAAACCCACTGATTTCAAGGGATTTCTTCCGAGGCTTCTCGTGAAAGAAGGTGACCGCGTCCTCGCCGGCTCCCCCGTCCTTGCCGACAAGCAGAAGCCTCAGATCCTCGTCACTTCGCCCGTAAGCGGCACCGTGACGGGAATCGTCCGGGGCGACAAGAGAAAGCTGCTCGCCGTCCTTGTCAAGGCCGATGACTCCCAGGAGTATGTCGACTTCGGCACGAAGGTTCCCGCCAATGCGGACGAGGTGAAGGAGCTTCTCCTCAAAACCGGCCTCTGGAACGCGATCATCCAGCGTCCCTACGGCGTCCAGGCGGATCCCGGCCTGAAGCCGAAGGCCGTTTTCGTCTCCACATTCAGCACCGCCCCGCTCGCGGCCGACACAGAGTTCACCCTCGGCGACCGCCTCGCCGACATCCAGGCCGGCGTGAACGCCCTCGGCAAGCTGACTGACGGCGGCGTCCACGTCACCGTGAACAAGGCCGTCTGGAACAGCAGCCCGTTCCACAAGGTGGAGAACGCGATCGTCCATTCCGTGAGCGGCAGGCACCCCGCCGGCAACGTGGGCGTGCAGATCAGCCACATCGCCCCCATCCAGAAGGGCGAGACCGTGTGGACGATGCCCGTCCTTCTCGTCGCCGCGCTCGGCCGCGTCATCAACACCGGCCGTCTGGACCTCACCCGCAAGGTGGCGGTCACCGGCCCCGTGGTCGCCGATCCGGCCTATGTCGTCGCCGTCCCGGGCACCCCGGTCAAGGAATTCGCCGACATCCCGGCCGACGCCCGCGTCATCGGCGGTGACGTCCTCACCGGGGAAACCCTCGGCGCCGACGGCTGCCTCGGCTTCTTCCAGGACCAGATCACCCTCCTGCACGAAGGCACGGAGCGCGAATGGTTCGGATGGGCCAAGCCTTTCCGCCCGAAAGTCCACAGCTCCTCCTGGTGCTACTTCTCCTGGCTCACCCCGGGCAAGAAGTACGACATGGACACCAACCTGCACGGCGGCCCGCGCGCCTTCGTCGAGACCAAGTGCTTCGAGGACGTGACCCCGATGGACATCTTCCCCATCTACCTGATCAAGGCCTGCCTTGCGGGCGACATCGAGAAGATGGAGAAGTTCGGCATCTACGAGGTCCTTCCGGAAGACCTGGCCCTGTGCGACTACGTGGACCCTTCCAAGAACGACATCCAGGCCATCATCCAGCAGGGTATCGACCTGATGATTAAAGAAATGGCATAAGTTATGGCAGACGAAAAGAAACCCGGCCTTTTTGAAAAAGGCGGCAAGCTGTACTGGCTTCACTCTACCATCGATGCGTTCGACACCTTCCTCCGCGTCCCGGGAACCGTGACCGCGAAAGGCGCCCACGTCCGTGACGGCATCGACCTCAAGCGCGTGATGATCATGGTCGTCATCGCCCTCGTCCCGGCCGCCCTGTTCGGCATGTACAACGTGGGCCTGCAGACCTCCCTCACCTATAACCTCGACTGGGGCTTCTGGCACATGTTCTGGTACGGCCTCCTGCGGATGCTTCCGCTGTT
>JAEEGI010014768.1_pt1 | contig 16365 bp, 15 predicted proteins | sample 8958751 | NCBI WGS metagenome assembly JAEEGI01 (sample SAMN16246545, study PRJNA631951) | gut metagenome | biome: gut microbiome; feature: rumen; material: KS-attached | host: Bos | place: Iran: Karaj | collected 2018-10
ACGGTTCTGCCGCCATCGGCGAATGGGTGCCGAAGGAGAAGTTCCTGGATATCCAGCGCATCCATTTCCATCTGGACATCAACGGCCAGACGGTGCAGGAAGGCTGTACCTCGGACATGCTCTACAAAGTGGACGAGATCATTGCCTATATCTCGCAGTTCTTTACCCTGAAGACGGGCGATCTGCTCTATACGGGCACACCCGCTGGTGTGGGCCCTGTACACATCGACGACCATCTGGAAGGTTGGCTTGAAGAGCGTAAAGTGCTCGAGTTTAACTGCAAGTAATTGCCTTTGATACAATAAAATCGCGTGCGCATACGTTATTATCTTGTGAATATTCGCAAGATAGGGTTACTAAGCATGCTGATCTTGTGCTGTCATCTGGGTATGAGGGCGCAGGATTTCATAGACCTGACCGCTGATGAGGTCAGGATTGATTCGTTGTTGCCCGTCTATACCTGGCAGAAGCCTTTAGGCAGGCAATATGCCGATTCCGTCTATACCGTGAAGATTGAATATCCTGAATTTGAGGAGATGACGAAGGCCGAGATTGAACGCTATCAGAAGATCAGCGGCAAGCCTTTGGGAGAATGGCCGGAGATTACGCAGACTGTCGGTGTATCGAGGAAACAAGGTGTGCTCGATGTGTCGTTTGTTCCTCTCGTGTTCCGCGACGGGAAGTACCAGAAGCTGGTGAGTTTTAAGTTGAATGTCAGAGGAACGAGGAAAGAGGAAAGAGGAGAGAGAAATGTGAGGAGGGCAGGAGAGAGCGAAAGATATGCGGAGCACTCGGTGCTCAGAGATGGCTCGTGGGCGAAGATCAGTATTCCCGAGAGCGGCATCTATCAGTTGACGGATGCCCTGCTGAAGAAAGCGGGCTTCGCGGATCCCTCGAAAGTGAAGATCTACGGCTATGGCGGAGCCCTGCAACCCGAGAAGTTGACGGGTGATTACCTTGCTGAGACCGATGATCTGCGGGAGGTGCCCACCATCACCATAGGTGGACGACGACTCTTCTATGGCGTAGGACCTGTGACGTGGGCGGCGAGGGATGCCCTCACGCGCACGCGCAATCCTTATTCTGATGTGGGCTGTTATCTGTTGACCGCCAACGATGATGAGGCGCTGACCTTGGACAGTGCGACCTTTGCAGCCACCTATTACCCCTCGAACAACGACTATCACTCGCTCTATGAGGTGGACGACTTCGCCTGGTATCACGGTGGCAGGAACCTCTACGATAAGACCCTTTATAAGGCAGGTGCCCCGCAGAACTATACGCTGACGAGCAATGGTACCAGCGGTTCTTTGACGGTGGTGCTGAGCTATGACGGAAACTTTGAGGGGACGGTGGCCGTGAACGACTCCGTGATAGAAAAATTGAACGTCACGGTGTCGCTCGACACCTATACCGAGGCCGCTGCCCGTACGTGGACCTATCGTCTTCATAACCTGAAACCAGGCGATAACACCGTGACCATCACGCAGACGAATGGCAAAAACCTGCGTCTCGATTATCTGGCACTTACCAGCGATACACCGAAGCCGATGCCTGGTCTCTCGACGACGGCTTTTGCAGAACCCTCGTTCGTGTATCGTTTCCAGAACCAGGACCATCATGCCGATTCTGCGGTGGATATGGTTATTATCATCCCTACATCGATGAAATGGCTGAATCAGGCGGAACGTATCAAGAAGCTGCACGAAGAGCGCGACGGTCTCTCGGTGCGCATCATCCCTGCCGATGAGCTCTATCATGAGTTCAGCAGCGGTACGCCTGATGCGGCGGCCTATCGAAGATATATGAAGATGCTCTACGACCGTGCGCAGACAGATGCCGAGATGCCCCGCTTCCTGTTGCTCTTCGGCGACGGTGCCTACGACAACCGTATGCTGACGTCGGAATGGAGTGGCTATGATCCTGATGATTTCCTGCTTTGTTTCGAGAGCGACAACTCGTTCAGTCATGTGTATTGTTATGTGAGCGATGACTTCTATGGCCTGCTCGACGACGAGGAACAGATTGAGGAGGGCACAGGCAATAAGTCGTATCTGGGAAAGCCTGATGTGGCTGTGGGACGTTTCTCCGCCCGAACCCCTGAAGAGGCGAAGGTGCTGGTGGACAAGACCGTCAGCTATGCCAACAATGAGTTTGCGGGAGCCTGGCAGAATACCGTCTGTATGATGGGTGACGACGGCAACAACAACTCTCACATGGCGACGGCCGATCGTGTGGCCAACCTCGTGGAGAATACCTATCCCGGCTTTAACGTCCAGAAGATCTACTGGGACGCCTATACGAGAACCACCTCGTCGACAGGTGACAGCTATCCTGATGTGACACGGTTGATTAAGCAGCAGATGGCCGATGGAGCCTTGGTGATGAACTATTCCGGACACGGTGCAGCCTATGCCATGTCGCACGAGTTGGTGTTGAGGACACCTGATTTCGCGGAAGCTACCTCACTGCGCCTGCCTCTGTGGCTCACTGCCTCGTGCGACATCATGCCTTTCGACGGACAGGAGGAGAATATCGGTGAGACGGCGATGAACAACGAAAGGGGCGGGGCAATCGCCTTCTTCGGTACCACACGAACGGTGTATGCCAACTATAACGAGCAGATGAACCTCGCCTTTATGAAATATGTACTGGGTTCCGATGAACAAGGACGACGGATGCCCATCGGTGAGGCCGTACGCAGGGCGAAGTGCGATCTGGTGAGTCAGGGCAGGGACACCTCGCCCAACAAACTGCAGTATACGCTCTTGGGTGATCCAGCCCTTGCCTTGGCGACTCCGCAGATGGGTATTACCATCGACAAGATCGGAGGACAGGATGTGACCTCTGGCGGGAACATCCGTCTGGCAGCAGGCAGCGTGGTGGAGGTCTCAGGCCATATCACTTCGGGACAGACGTTGGCCGACAACTTTACAGGTGTGGTGACGGCCACCATCCGCGATGCCGAAGAGACCATCACCTGCAGACTGAACAACACCACCAGCGAGGGTGCTGATACGGCCTTCGTCTATCAGGACCGTACGAAGGTCCTTTATAATGGTTCCGACAGCGTGAGGAACGGACAGTTCAGGTTTACTTTCGCTGTGCCCAAGGACATCAGTTATACCGAGGGCTCAGGTTTGATGACGTTCTATGCCGTGAACAGCAGCAAGGATTCTGAGGCACACGGTCTCTGCGACCGCTTTGTCCTCAACGGCAGCAGCTCGGAGATGAATGACTCCATCGGACCGAGCATCTATTGTTATCTGAACAGTTCGTCGTTTACGAATGGAGGCAGGGTGAATGCGACACCATATTTCGTGGCGGAACTCTATGACGACAGTGGCATCAATGCCTCGGGCAGCAGCGTGGGACATGATCTGGAACTGGTGATCGACGGCGACATGTCGAAGACCTACAATCTGAACAACTATTTCGCCTATGACTTCGGTGATTACCGCAGCGGACAGGTGAGCTTCAGCATTCCGGAACTGTCGGAAGGCAGACATAAGCTGTTGTTCAGGGCATGGGATGTGCTCAACAACTCATCGACCTCTGAGCTGACCTTCGAGGTGGTGAAGGGAGAGCCGGGCAGCATCACCATCGACTGCAAGCGCAATCCCGGCAGCAATCTCGCCACTTTTATCATCACCCACGACCGTGTGGGCACGCAGCTCGATGTGCAGCTGGATCTCTACGACACTTCCGGCCGTCAGCTCTGGCGGCATCGGGAGAGCGGTGTGGCCTCGGGCAATGTGTATACGATGGACTGGGACGTGACCATCAGTGGCGGCCGACCCTTGATGACGGGTGTCTATATCTATCGCATCACCGTGAGCAGCGATGGTGGCAGTGAGGTGTCGCAGGCTAAGAAAATGATTATCACAGGCAATAAATAAATACGCTAGAACGTTATTAGAAAGTATGAATAAGAATATTAGAAACATGTGGATGCTGAGAGCGGTAGTGATACTTGTCACTATTTACTATTCACTATTCACTGCGAAGGCTCAGGACGATGACAAGACCACGATGTTCAATCCCGTTGAGCATGCGGTCATCTCGCAGACCATCGCTCCTGACGCACGAGGTGCCGGTATGGGTGACGTGGGTGTGGCCACCGATCCTGATGTCACCTCGCAATACTGGAATCCCGCTAAGTATCCTTTCTGCATCAGCCGGGCAGGTATCGCACTGAACTACACCCCCTGGCTGCGACAGCTGGTGAACGATATCGACCTGGCTTATCTCTCAGGTTACTATCGTATCGGCGACTATAGTGCTATCTCGGGTTCGCTGCGATATTTCTCCCTGGGTGAAGTGTTTACAGACTACGGCAACACCGACATGACGGTGAGACCTTACGAGATGTCGCTCGATGTGGCGTACTCGATGATGCTCAGTGAGAGTTTTTCGCTGGCAGCCGCCATCCGATGGATCTACAGCGACCTGCGCTACGATTATAGCGAGGACTCCAAACCCGCTTCGGCCTTTGCTGCCGACCTGGCGATGTATTATAATAAATATGTGATGCTGGGCAGTCGCGAGTGTCAGTTGGGCTTAGGTATGAATATCTCTAACATCGGTAGTAAGATCTCCTTCTATGGCGATGAGGAATCACAGTTCCTGCCCGCCAATATGCGTCTGGGTCTTTCGCTGATGGTGCCCGTCGATGAGTACAACCGCTTCTCGATCTCCGCTGATGCCAACAAGCTGTTGGTGCCAACGGTGCCCCGTCAGGAGGAAGGCGAGTCGAATACCGACTATCAGGACCGCGTGCGTCGTGAGTATGCTGATGTGAGTGCCATTAGCGGTGTCTTCAAGAGCTTCAGCGATGCCCCTGGCGGCTTCAAGGAGGAGATGGAAGAGATTCAGTGGAGTGTGGGTGCTGAGTATGTGTATCATGATCAGTTCTCGTTGCGCGCCGGCTATCATCATCAGGCAGAGTCGAAGGGTAACCTGAAGTATTTCACTGTGGGTGGCGGTTTCCGCATGAACGTGTTCTCGCTTGATGTGGGTTATGTCATCTCCACAGCCCGAACGAACCCTTTGGACCAGACACTTCGTTTCACCCTCGCCTTCGATATGGATGGCATCAAAGATTTGTTCAAATGAAGATAAGAGTAGGAATGGGCTATGATGTCCACCAGTTGGTGGAAGGCCGCGATCTGTGGATGGGCGGTATCAGGATAGAGCATAGCAAGGGCCTGCTGGGCCACAGCGACGCCGATGTACTGCTGCACGCCATCTGCGATGCCTTGTTGGGTGCTGCGAACATGCGTGATATCGGCTACCACTTCCCGGATACTTCAGCAGAGACCGACGGGATGGACAGCAAGATCATCCTCCGTAAGACCATCGAACTGATAGCCTCCAAAGGTTATCGTGTGGGCAATATCGATGCCACCATCTGTGCCGAACGTCCGAAGATGAATCCGCATATCCCTGCGATGAAGGCCTGTATGGCACAGGTCATCGGATGCGATGAGGACGATATCTCTATCAAGGCGACGACGACGGAGAAACTCGGCTTCACGGGTCGTGAAGAGGGTATCAGTGCCTATGCCGTCGTCTTGATAGAGAAAGACTGACTATACCGTTGGCTTTAGAAGAATATTCCGAAGGAGAGAGCGTGGAACTGTGGGCCACGATCTGTTTTGAGCACACTTTGCGGTGAATACTTCATGTAAATGCCTATGCCGTATAGGCGGAGGACACCCATAAAGTCGACGGTAATGGGTCGGCATCCAATGCCTGTTGCTGTAGCTTCGGTTGTGTAGTCAAAGATTTCATCGCTTGTCTTATATTTATTTGTCAGACTACCTCCCCCAAAGTTGAAATTCACCACTGGACCCAACGTTAGGCTGACGTGGCTTTTTTTGCCGAATTCATGCGAGAAGAAGAAAGGCACAGACAGACTACCGATACTCAATCTTGAACTGCGGGAGCCGCTACCTTCTGGGAAGGTGCCTAAACCAATAGTAGAGCCGTTTTTCGTGAACATCTGGTTGGTGTCAAGTCCATAATTGCGTGCAGTGAAGCCCAATCCAGCTGAGAATGTATTCTTGCCTTTGAAGGGCGTATGATTGTACAGCGCCCAGATCATTGCTTCCAACGACTTCATGGGCTTGAGGTCCATACCTTCAGGAACATTAGTAGGTGCGGAGACGCCAAGACCAAAATTGAGCGACAGATAATTGCTGTGTTTTTTCACACAACCCTTCTTGTTCAGCTCCAGACCGATGGCTTTCAGGTCACGGTAAGAGCGCTCTTCGCTGACATAGTTGGTGTCCACCAGCTGGATGGTGTTCTCGTAGACGTAGCGGTCGTCGTTCTCCTTGCCTAAGACTTTGACCTGTTGCAGCGAGTCGTTGGTTATCACCATCACCTGACGGGCATTTTTAATGACGGTTGTGTCGTTTTCTATGGCGTGGACAGCTGTAGCCAGCAGCAGTGCCATACAGAGCATCGTTTTTCTCATAATCTTTAATTATTTATTTGTTTGACATTTTTTCTAGGGTTTTAAACGAGGCTTCCGGCCCTTCCATATAGATGACCAGCACCTGCTCGTAATGCTCCCTGTAACAGAGCATCCGCTTGGTGGAACCTTGTGACGGCAATTGCAGGAACACTTTGTAGTTCTCGTAGTCGGACGTCGTCTCATAGTCCTGCTCAGACCTGCCTTCGAGATCCTGTTTCAGTAGGAGCCTGATTTCCTTCCGCTCCTTATCTTTCATACTGAAGCGCAGGCTGCGGAAATAGGTCAGTCCGTATTTGCTGAGTGACCGTCCTCGCACTCTGGTTTCCACCATGCGCTCTTGTGGCACCACCTTGCCTGTAAACAGACTCTCGATGTGGAGTCCCTTCTGAGCCAGAGCAACCATTTGGCAGCTGACCAACATCATCATTATCATCCATCTTCTCATAACTCTATGGCTTATTCTAATTAAACATCTCGTCAAGTTGTAGTGCGACGTCATCGTCCCTGTGACTGTTAGCCATACTCATGGCGGTCTGGCTCAGCTCGTTCATAACCACGTTGTGGTCTGTCACCTTCTGGCCGTAAATATAGGCCACGCATTCCTCCTCGCTATTGTGTACAAAGAGAGATGTAGCACCTCCGATGATAGCTAAAGCAATAATTGCAGCTGCCAACCAACGGAAAAGTGGGCGTTGCCAGATAGGAATAACAACAGCTTTCGGCTCATCTGTGGCAATGTCCTTAATATCTTCCACGCCTATAGCCGCCATATCGAGCATCATCTCGCTGAATGCCTTTAAGTCCTGAGGCACATCGTCGCCTTGGTATAGGCGATAGAGCAGCCTTTCTTCCTCGATAGTCGTTTCTCCGTTAAAGAACCGCTCTGTCAGTATCCGAATATCATCTTTATTATTCATTGCCTTTTTGTTTTAAATATCTATCTCTTACTGCCATTCGTGCTCGGCTGAGTGCTTTTCGCACTGCAGGCTCTTTCATTTGTAGAAGTTTTGCCAGTTCCTCCATTTCCATACCTTCAATATGGCGCAGGCGCAACAAGGTCTGCTGGAGGTCAGGTAGCGTGTCGATGACTGCCATCAGGCGCTCAATGCGTTCGTGGTCAGCGTCATCGTCCGAGATGTCTGCCAACTCGACGTCCGCCCTTCGCTGGCGACGGCGAAGCATATCGATGCAGATGTTACGAGTAAGCACAACGGCCAGGCCGTCAATAGGCAGTTGTAACCGTTCGTGCATCTGCCAGAGACGTAGCAGTGCGTCCTGCACAGCATCTTCAGCTTCTGCACCATCCGAAAGATAATGCTTGGCTTGCTCTATAAGCCGTATGCGGAGACGTTCCGCTGCCTGTTGGTATTCCCCGTTTGTCATGCCAATTTCGTTGGGTCGTTCATCTAATAAACGTAGGAAAGGCTGTTTTGTGACATAAAAAACAAAATAATTTAGATTCCCCGATTAGTGAAACTTATTTTGTGATATTGAAAAACAAATGAATCGGAAGCAACATCGCTGCAGCTCCCGACTTATAGGAAAAAGACCAAAGGCCACTTGATCTTTATAAACCTCAGAATCTGATACCGACGGTTGCATAAATGCCCCACCAGTCTGGGATGCCTGTAATGTGCGACTTCTCGTAACGGAAGCCGAAACCAATCAGTGGGGCAATTCCCATCTTGTTAGGTTTGCCGTACCAGGTGGTGCCGATATCAAAGGTCGTATGCTTCCTGTCTGCAGAGCCGATGGTTTTCAATACTTGCAGGCGTAGGTCGAAACGGTCTTTCGTTCCATCATAGAAGGCGTAAGCCAGACCGCCACCAAGCGAGATATCCTTTGCATACGTCTTCGCACCGTCAAGTTCCATCAGCGTGTGACTGGCTTCAGCGCATGCCAGCAGCGTCCAGCGGTTGGCAAATTCATAGCCTGCCTGCAAGTCCAGACTCAGGGGTTGCAGGCCGTGCTGCTTGATGCCATAGAGCGACTTAATCTCAAAACTGAAATCCTTGAACAGGGGAGTGTTATCCTGACTCTCCTGAGCACTCACTGCGATGGTGACAAACATCGCCGTCAAAATAAAAACAATCTTTTTCATACACAAATACATTTTAGTTAATTGAAAGCAGGGGCAAAAGTAGGCATTTCTACTCATGTTCCCAAATCCTTTCAGATTCTTTACTGAATGTTCAACAAGATTGATTTAACTTTTATAATTGTAGCTGATTTTAATTAAATTTGATTAGAAGGACCGTCATTGGTAATAGTACAGAGCGATACAAAAAGCAACGATAGAGCCTATAAGACAGATACAAAGTCTTTGCGCTTATGGAGCATTTGGGCAAGACCGATGAAGAACTCCAGCATATTATGGTCATCGGACAAAACACCATCAGGGCCAACAGATCGCGTATCAATCAGAAGAAGAACGAAACATGAGATTGGCAGGCGAGCGACCCGCATCGAGCTCTGCCTTCATAAAGTCCATATCCGAAGCGACGTGGGCGAAGAATTGTTGGTAGCCTTTGCAGAGGTAGTTCAGGCCAGGCTCTCCGTATTTGTCTTTTAGGAAGCGGTTCTTGGGACATTCCCCGTGACAGGCAAAGAGGAACCGGCATTCCCTGCACTGACGGGGAAGGCTTGCGCTTTTATCGCGTCCGAACTGTTGCTGGCGCTCACCATAGAGCATCTCCGTGAGAGACTGCTGACGGATATTTCCCAGACGGTATTCAGGAAACACGAAGTGGTCGCAGCTGTATACATCACCGTTGGCCTCCATCGCGGCAGCCCGTCCGCAAATGGGCGACATCGAGCAGATGCCAGGCGGCTCGCCCGCCCAATTGGCGAGGGTGGCATCGAAGAGTTGCACGAAGATCCGGCCGATATCTTCCTTCACCCATTCATCATATACCCCGCAGAGGAAGCTGCCCCATTGCTCGGGTGTGACGGAGGTATCACAGAGGGACGGTTCTTTTGTTACATCAGCAAGGGGTGTAACAAAAGAACCGTCCCTCTGTGATACGCGCTCTATGACAGGGGTAAACTGAAGATATTGACAACCGATGTCCTTGAAGAAACGATAGAATTCAGCAGGGTGAGCCGCATTCAGATGGTTCACCGTCGCCATCGCGTTCCACTCCACATGGTGCTTCTGCAGGAGCCGGACGCCTCGCATCACCTTTTCAAAGGAGCGGCAGCGATAGGCATCGTGAAAGGGTTGAGGCCCGTCGATGGAGATACCCACCAGGAAACGGTTCTCACGCAGGAACTCACACCACTCGTCGGTAAGTAGCGTGCCATTGGTCTGCAGGCAATTGTCAATCTGCCGCCCCCGGGCATAGCGCTGTTGCAGTTCCAATGCCCGGCGATAGAAAGAGAGGGGTAGCAGCAAGGGCTCTCCCCCGTGCCAGGTGAATAAGACCTCGGGCATCGTCTGTGCCTCGAGATACTGCTGGATAAAGGTCTCGAGGAGTTCTTCGCTGAGGGGCTCCTGGTTTGGATAAAGCCGGCCTTTCTCAAGATAGTAGCAGTAATGACAATTCAGATTACAGCGGGAGCCTACGGGCTTCAGCATCACATAGAGCGGACTTCCAAAGGGAATGGCGATACTCACTTCTTGGCTTCTTTGTCTTCAGGAATGGGGTAGTTCTCTGAGGGCTTGTGCATACGATGCATGATCTGGTCGAACTCCTTCACTATCTCCGGATGTTCTGCCGCCAGATTATGCTCCTCGCGGGGATCGTCGGTGATACGATAGAGCTCCAGAGGCGCATCTTTCTTCACCGTCACACATTTCCAGTCACCAAAGCGGAGGGCACGCTGCTTACCGGGAAACTCCCAATAGAGATAGCGGTGATCGGTATCCACCTCACCTCCGAAGAACAGCGGGGAGATATCGATGCCATCGGTCTGGGGCAGGGCTTTCGTGCTACCCGTCAGTGCTGCGAGGGTAGGCATGAAGTCGGGGAAATACACCTGATTGCTGAGTTGTCTGGCTGGCACGCGACCAGGCTGATTCACAATGAGCGGCACCTTGATGCCCCCTTCATAGAGCTGACCCTTCCGGCCTTTGAGTCCTGCGTGGCAGTTCAGTTCGCTGATGGGCGCCATCACCGCAGCACCATTGTCGGAGGCGAAGATAATCAGCGTGTTCTCTCGCAGACCCAGGTTGTCGAGGGCACCCAACAGGCGTCCGATGTGATAGTCCATGTGGGTGACGAGGGCTGCATAGCGCTTGGTGTTCATCGACCACTCGCCGTGCTCATCATACCACGAGGTATCGTCGATGTTATAAGGCTCGTGGGGCGCATCGTAGCCGAGAAAGAGGAAGAAAGGATTGTTCTTGTTCCGATGGATGAAGGCGATGGCATCGTCGGTAGAGATCTCCGTATTGTGGCGTACGTGGGCATCGTGGGCATTCTCCTCGATATGGATGAGGCTGTCGCCCCAAAGACGATAATAAGGATAGTAATAGGGCGAGTTGCTGTGGACGGTGGAGATGGTCCAGCCATAGAACTCGTCGAAGCCCCGATGATTGGGCGCAGATCCCGGGTCGTAGCCGTCGAGATGCCATTTGTTCACCAGACAGGTGCGATAGCCTGCGGTGCCGATGACCTTGGCGATGGTGGTATCTTGTGGCAAAAGATTAGCCCGTCGCACGATGGTGGTATCGCCCTTAGGATTAATCTTCAGACCAGTCATTCCTCCCGCGTAGCACTGATTATCGCGGATACGGGTATTACCGCTGTTGCGGCCTGTCATCAACGAACAGCGGGAGGGAGAGCTGATACCACTACCCGCGTAGGCCTGCGTGAAACTCGTACCCGTAGCGGCCAGACGGTCAATATTAGGCGTCTTGATATACCGGTTGCCATAACACGACAGATCGCCGTAGCCCATATCGTCTGCCAGGATGAAGATGATGTTAGGTCGCTCTGGTGTAGCCTGCTGTTCCTGCTGATCGGCGGCTGTCGCCTGTTGGGTGATCATCGCACCGATTGTCAGCAGTATTTGTTTTGTCTCTTTGCCCATGTCTTGTTCTGTTATGATAGCATATCCGTCTGCAAAAATAGACAAAAAAAGCCAAAAGTGCAAAACTTTCGGCTTTTTTGTTTTGAAAACGGATACTATTCGATGGTTTTTCGGGCATACCAACCGCGCACGCCTTGGATCTTACCATAGGGAAAATGGCATGCCTTCAGGGCGAGAGTCAGCTTCTTGATGCTCGGCACATCGGTCGTCCTCACATGCCTGCGCAGCTCTTTCTGGATATCCACGGCCAGCATGAAATGCTCCTTCTTCCGTCCGGCAGGCTCGAAATACGACAGCAGTACCGTCTCCGGGGTCGTCTGGCGACGGAAGTTCTGGTTATGGCGTTCGATGTCGGATTCCTCAACCTTTGAAAAGTACCATCGTGCCCCACCCCGCAGTTCCGTCATCGCCTGGGCATAGATCGCTCTGTGGTCGACGGGCGTGTCGGTATCGATCATGCCTGTCACCTCGCAGCAGAGGTAGCGGCGTGATCCTGTGGGGTCATAGAGCGGCTCCATGTCGTTGGTGGTGGCGATGAACGAGGCCATACGGGGCAGCAGCACATACTGGTCACTGCGCATCTTGCGTGTCTGAACGTTCTTCTCGGTCAGCACCCGCTTGATCTTCGCCTGCTCGCGGTCGGTCTTGGCATTATACTCGTCGATGTTCACCAGCAGCATCCTGCTCAGCATCCGCTCCACCTGTTCGGTATTGTCAAGCTTGATGTCGTCGATATAGTACTCCCGCAATTGCGGTGGTAGCAACAACCGGCAGAAAGTCGACTTATGGGTTCCCTGGGCTCCGATGAGCATGGGCACGACGGCATTGCCGAACTCGTCGGAGAGGTTCAGCCACTGTGCCACCATCGCCAGCATCCAACGGTGGAAATAGTCCGGCCATCGGTCGAAACCGGTGGGCACACGCCGCGCCAGGTCACGGATATGGTCTGTCTGACCGTCCCATGTACCACATCTGCCAAGATAGTCGAGCACAGGACTATAGTCAGGTATCAGGGCACTGCGCACATAAAGCTCCACATCGATCGACCAGGCCACGCCCACCTTTTCCATCTGCTCAATGGCCATCCTGCGGAACTCCCTGTCGGTCAGTTGCCGCCATTCAGGCTCCCCGGCCTGGATAAGTGGCTCTTCTCGTGAATTAAGTGGCTCTTGCTGCACGATAAGTGGCTCTTGTCTGACAATAACCGGCTCTTTCCGGCAGAATTCCTCCGTCTGCTTCATCACATTATACCGCAGGTGATAGTTCTCATTGAAGAACCGCCGCACACCCTCCACGATGCGTTGCCGCTCATTGACAGACGAGAACGTCACCGGCTCGGACGGTTCATGGTCCTTTCCCTTTTCTGCGATCTTTCCACTGAAGAGCCAGTTCCTGAAACGCTTCAATAATTCTTCCATATTCATATAGTTGTCATACTTCATTTTAAAGTGACCCTTCTGCCCCTCCTGCCCCCCGGCGGAAATCAGACCTTACGACGTTAGGGGTCAGAAGGGTCACGAGGGTCGGTTATTTCCTGATTCCTTTCATTACCACGCACGCGCGTTGTCGCATCATCCACTTCCGCCACGCTCTTCGCGTGTGCAGTTCATAGTGGCAGTGCCGGCAGACGTGCCGTCGCGTACCCGTGGCATACATCTCGAACTGCTCCTCCGGCAGATCCCGCTTACAATTCCTGCAAATCATACGCGGTAGTTCTTTATCGCCAGATGGCGGTTCTCCTTCGGATCAAGACACACAGAGCAGTGCAGCCACATCGCACCTTTTCTGTTGAACTCAAACAGCAGCTGGTCGAAGTCCACGTTCTTCTGGATGAACCTGAAATATTCCAGACCCTGTTCCACGGAGTCGATACGGATGTCCATCGCCTCACCCGACAGGTGTTTCGAGTTACCCACGCCATGGACGCCCGTGTTGACTTCCTCCGAACGGAACCCGCTGTTCACATAGATCGGTCCGAACACCTCACGTAGCGGTTCACCCAACTTCCAGCACAGATTAATCAGTGCCGCCAGTTGCAGGTCGTCGGGCGTGTTGTCCTTCCCGTGTTTCTCCGCCCACTTCGAGCGGATCATCTCCTTGTAGCTGAAATGAGGACTCAGCATCAATTCTTTTCGCTTTGCCATAATCTTTTCGTTTTTTACTTTTTTACCTTTTTACTTCTTCTTCAACGCGTTGATGATGCAAAGATACGGCAGAGTGATCCGCTAGCCAAAAAGTCGTAAAATGTCGTAAAAAGAAAGTATCAGCACCTCTCGCAAGGCACTGATTCTCAACGGCATGCAACAGGTCTGACGACCAGAACTTACGACAGACCTTTTACGGTTGTCTTAACTATGGTGTTGACAGCCCGGCTCAGTGTGACACTCAGGCTATTGACTGGTATAGGGTTCCCCATGTGTCTCATTCGTAGCATCAGCAGGTGTTTCAGGTCGTTGAAAGGCCGGCTCTGTGTCAGACTATGGCGTTTCTGCGGTGTTGTGTATCTAATAAGCAGCCTCAACAGTGCTGCCTGTCCTTTATTACGGATTACGTTGATAATATAATCTCCGTGATCATCCATTTTCAGTTCGATGATACTCAGGGCCAGCATCTCTTTCAGTTCCTCCACCAACTGCAATCGACGCGAGTGATCGATATAGCGGTCAAAGATGCTGCTGATGTAATAGGCTTGCCGGATACGCTCATCTTCATGGGTCAGCAGATCAACAGCTTTCAGGTTTATGACTTTCTTTTCCGTGAGCAACAGGAATTGCCTGTCATCAGAAAGGTTGATGCTCACGAGTTGGGTAGATGTCAGGCTTTCGCTATTGATTTCCATTTCTTTTGTATCTTTCGTCAGATTCTGTACGCAAAAAAGTGCCGCCCAATGGGCGGCACTCTATTGAGTTAATAAATAGATGAGAGTTCAGTCCTCTTCCACCGTAACTAAATACTGTGCAATCATGCCGTCTACAGTAGAAAGGGTTACAATATACTCCCCGGTACTATAGCCTGCAAAATTGTAGATTGCTGGAATCCCATTGTAAAGCGGCTGCGAGAACGAATCAAGCACCACGCCGTTTTGTTCAATGGTAACATATAAACAAGCGATGTCATAGTTCGCCAAAATAGAAAAAACTCCCGTTTCAGAGTCAATCGAAGCATTAACATAATACATCGCGGGTGTTTTGACAGGAAAGTTGTTGTGAGGAGTGAGTTTGTCAGACTCGTAGTGATCAGCAAATGATTCTGATGGCAATAAGAAAAGCCCCATCAGTAGCACAAATAAATACTTTTTCATACTTCAATTGTTTTAAAAAGACGCTGCAAAGTTATTGCTTTATCAATAAAACAGAGGAAATTCTCTATTTTAATTTTTCAAACGTAATTTGTTCATTATTAGCAGGTTACACGGATATCACCTAAAAACCTGCCATTCTTGAAATAAATAATTAACAATTCAATATTTATAAATTGTTTCATTTTGCCTATTTTATCAAAAAAGATGGGAAAACATTTATGATTATGGGTATTTTTTTATATCTTTGCAGCCATGAAAAAGAATCTGATAATTGTATTATTAGCCTTGCTCATAACAGCTGCATGTGAGAACAAGGCCGTATTGGATCAAATCAACGAGATTGAATCTTTGACAGACCGTGAATTGTTTGATTCCGCCTATGCAGAATTATCAAAGATAAGCGAGAATACGCTCACCAATGATGATCAAAAGGCACACTATTATTTGCTTCGTACTCAGTTGGGCTATCTAACTCAACACCCTGATAATACAAATATGCTAGATAGTCTTGTGATACCCTATTTTTCACAAAAGAACGATCAAAAGAACCTGGCCAATGCATATTATTACAAAGGTTATAGCGAAGTTAGAAAAGGCGATTATGCTAAAGCCACATATTATTATAAGAAAGCAGAAGAGCAAGCAATAGTTGTAGATAACGATAAACTCGTATATAAAATATACGAAAGTCTGTCGGCTATAAATGAACTGACTGGCAATTATAAACTCGAATTAGTGTATGCTAAGAAAGCATTAAATATAGTGCCAAGAATAAATAACAAAAAATGGACATATGACGCTCTCTATAACATAGCAATTGCCCATTCTCGACACGGGCAAAAGGATAGTTCATTATACTACTTAAACATGGTGGAACCTTTGCTAAAATATGTTCCTAAATATGATTTGCCCAATACCCTGATAAACATTGCTTATCTATATAAGCATACAAATCCAGAAAAGGCAAAGTATTATTTAGAGAAATGTTTGTCAGAAACAGAATCATCATATGCGATAGAACATTTGGCTGATATTTATTATGAAGAAGGTCATCAAGAAGAAGCATACCTTCTTTGGAAAAAGGCGCTCTCCATTAATGACAAAAATCCAAAGGATCTAATTCTACACAACCTCCTCGACTACGACGTAGAACATAACCAAGTCGATAGTGTTTGTCAGTATGTTAATGAAATCATCACAATTAAGGATAGTATCATTGACTACTTGAGAAATGATACTATCAAAGACCTGCAACTACGATTTGATCATGAGGTCGCCATGCGTAAGCAGGAATCGATTACCAATAATTGGCAGAAAGGCCTATTGGCTACTATTTTGCTAATAACACTTCTCGTTGCCTATATAATAATAAAAAGGTATAAGGAAAAGGTCAAGATGCAAGAGGTACAAATGCAGATAAATGACCTGATGGATCAAATACGCGAATTAGGAAAATCAAAAGAAGATAACAGTGCGGCCGTCCAAAAACTGAACGAACAAATCAAGAATAAGTTAGACAAGGAGGGTCCTCTATTAAGACAGGGTAAGA
>JAEEGI010014770.1_pt1 | contig 16362 bp, 12 predicted proteins | sample 8958751 | NCBI WGS metagenome assembly JAEEGI01 (sample SAMN16246545, study PRJNA631951) | gut metagenome | biome: gut microbiome; feature: rumen; material: KS-attached | host: Bos | place: Iran: Karaj | collected 2018-10
CCCAGGCGTCCGCGTCCTCGACCTCGAGAAGTTCGCCCGCCTCGCCCATTCGCACGGCGTGCCATTCATCGTCGACAACACCTTCCCGACCCCGATCAACTGCCGCCCATTCGAGTGGGGCGTCGACATCGTCACCCACTCCACGACGAAGTACATGGACGGCCACGCCTGCCAGACCGGCGGCGTGATCGTCGACTCCGGCAACTTCGACTGGGACGCCCACGCCGACAAGTTCCCGGGCCTCACCACGCCTGACGAATCGTACCACGGCCTCACCTACACGAAGAAGTTCGGCAAGATGGCCTACACGACGAAGCTTGTCGCCCAGCTCATGCGCGACCTCGGCTCGCAGGCCTCGCCCTTCAGCGCGTTCCTGCTCAACATTGGCCTCGAGACGCTCCACCTCCGCATGCCGCGCCACTGCGAGAACGCCCTCAAGGTCGCCAAGTTCCTCAAGACGCGCCCCGAAGTCGAATGGGTCAACTACCCCGGCCTCGAGGACAACCGCGACTACGCGCTTGCGCAGAAGTACATGCCCAACGGCACATGCGGTGTGATCGCCTTCGCCGTAAAGGGATCGCGCGAGGACGCGGGCAAGTTCATCGACCGCCTGAAGTTCGTCAGCATCGAGACGCATGTCGCGGACTCGCGCACCTGCGTGCTCCATCCGGCGAGCCACACGCACCGACAGCTCTCCTCGCAGCAGCTCAAGGAGGCGGGAATCCCCGAAGGGCTCATCCGCCTCTCGGTGGGCATCGAGGACGCCGACGACATCATCGCCGACCTCGAGCAGGCCTTCCGCGGCTAGCGGCGGCCTGACACTGGCAACACCACCAAGTCGAGCGGCGGGACTTCGGTCTCGCCGCCGAAGTTTTTACCGCCAAGTCTTACCGACCATGCGGCGCGACGCGGCTCAGGCGTGAGGTTTGCCAGAACTCCAAGGACATCCCCGTCCTTCCAGTAGACGGACATGCCAACCTCGCGGCTGCCGCCCGTAGAGGTGATGCCTTCGCCGGGGGCGGAGTGGTGGCTGTAGCGCGTGAAGGTCTCGAAGTCGGCTGCGTGCGCGCGGTACAGATCCAGAACTTCGCGGAAGGTCTTCTGCCCGTCGACGCAGAGCGTGGCGTGGTGAAGCAGGGCCGCGAGCGCAAGGGCCCGCATCTTCTCCGGCGTCCGTGACGCGGCGGGAAGCATGACGCAAATCGACCGAGGCGCGACATTGAGGAAATGCACCTGCGGGGTGAACATCTCGGGGAAAATCTCAAAGTATTCGCTTTCCTCGACAAGAATCATGTCGCCGAGATTCTCAATGGCCAGGCTCGGGACGTTTGTGAGGTGGAGGTAGAGCTTGCCGGCGTCGCCCGCCCGCGCGCGGCTCCATTCGACCAGGTCCAGCAGTTTGTCATTGTCCCAGTGGCGCCGCCCGCCACCATGTTCGATGTTGATGCACTCCTGCCCCATGCACCAATCGTAGTACATGCCCTTGAAGGCGTGGTTGGAGAGGACTTCGTCGATTGAATCGCGCCTAACGCCAAACCAGTCGCTCTCAAGGCACATTTGGACGCCGAAGAGGCTGGTGCCGAAGAAGGTCTCCATGAACTTCTCGCCGGGGACGACGCGATGCGCGCAGGTTTCCGCGTGAACGGCGAAGTCCTTGGCTTCGGGATGCCACTCCTTGCACGAGAAGTATGGCACAACATCTATTCCCGCCGCGTTCGCGTCGGCGATTGCGCGGTCCATCTTGGCCATTTCGTCCGGCGGGTACGGCGGATAGTCGACGTCGCGCCAGAAGATGCCGTTGCCGAATGCGTCGCCATCGTTGTGGATGCGCATGAGACGCACACCGTAGTCCGCGAGCGTACGGAGTTCTTCGGCGGTGGGCCAGCGTTCCTCGAAGGGGACGCCCCACTTCAGAAGTCCGCCGGCAAGCGAAAGTGGCACAATCGACTCGCGCACGAACGGAAGCGAGAGCCGGTATGTGAAGCGGTAGGTGCCTGCGCGGACAATGTTGCCGGCACGGGGCGAGTCGAGCGGGGCGAAGACGGCCTCGTAGCGCCATGGGTCGCGCTGCTCGCAGACCGAGCCCTGGGCCAGGCCGGGGAAGTCGTTTCCGAAGTTGTCCCAGGCCGCAAGGTCGTCGCCCAGGGACATTTCGATTGCCTCAATCCCGTTCTTGACAAAGAGGATGGAAAGCGGGAGGAAGCGCGAGCGGTATGCGGGGAGATCGGTGCGGCTCTTTGCGTGGACGAGGTCGATCCACTGGCAGGGGTTCTGCAGTTCCACGGCCCATGCCGCCTGCGAACAGGGACGGACGGCGATGCGGTCCATGTCGTCGCGCAACGAAAGCGTGCCGATGCGGACGTGGCCGAAGTCCATGTCGCGGTCGAGGACGATGTCAAGCGCATGGGCTGCGGCGCCGCTTGCGGAAAAGCGGATGGAATGTCTGGCGCATGCGCCTTCAAGCGCCTTGCCATCGGCATCGGTGAACGCGGACTCGAAGCGGAGCGTTACGGACCCGTCGGCGTTGACAGCGGTCCCGACATTCGCGGCGGGCGAATGCGAGGTGTCGTAGTTGTGGTACTGCCGCCAGCCGCCCCGCACCCAGGTGCAGAGCGATGTCGTCTGCGGGGCGACAAGCAAGTTTCCGCCCGTGCCGTTCTTCACATACGCGCCGACAAGTTCGCCGCCGCGGGCGAGGTCATGTTCCCAGCGGACAAAGTCATTTTCGACTATTACGGAGTCGCCTTCCCGCCGGCATGAAAAAGGGGCTGGGACGGAGGAAAAAGCTGAAGTCATCGGTTTGCGTCCTTATGGACGGGAATTAGAACGCCTTGTAGAACTCACGCGCCATCAGGCTGCCGCCCGCATCGCTCAAGTGGAGTCCGTCGGCTGGATTGAGGTATTTGCTGCCGTCGCCGAAAGCCGAGTAGAGGTCGACAAGCGCCACGTTTTCCTCGCGCGCCAGGGAACGGACCTGGCTGGCGATTGACTTGACCCCGGAATTGAACCGCGCATGGCTGCCAATTTGCGGCGTAGGTGTGGCAATGATGGGCTTTGCGTTGTATTTGCGGCAAAGCCTGATGATTTTCCTTAGGTTCTCCTTGGTCACGGAGGAACTGACATGATGGATGGCGTCGTTCGCGCCGAAGAGAATGCAGACGATTCCGGGGTTTTCCCTGCGCAGAGCATCCTCCGCGATGGAAGCGCCGTATGACGCGAGCTTGCCCCCTTTTCCGTAGTTGCGCACGGTGCGACCGGACAATTGCGCCAGCCGCGAAGGATACGGGAGCCCGCTGCAGCGGTATCCCTCGGTTATCGAGTCGCCGAGGCAAAGAACTATGTTCGGGTCGCCCAGCTTCTGCCAGATGGCGTAGAGCGTCACCACGCCGCCGGCCTCGGTCAGGTTCCGGATGGTCTCCCCGTCGGAGAATTCAGGCTTCTTCGCGGTGGCCGAGCGGGCCCAGCCGAGGAAAATCTGGTCCCCGTTTGTGAAGGCGTTCTTACTAAGCGCCTTGGCTGCGGCTCCATAGACAAAGGCCTCGTCATCCATCGTCCCCGTCCCGCCGTTCGCGATGAAGCGGACGGAGTAGTTTTTGACCGCCCATCTGGCGAACAGTCTCACAATGGCCCCGTCTCGAGATGAGAGATTCTTGACCGTTGCGCGATTTTTGTATTTGACTTCGCCTTCCTTGGACTTCGCCCAGCCCATGAAGACATGGCCTGAATACTTGAACGTGTTCGACGGCAACTGCGCCTTCTTGTCGTATTGTTGCGGCTGGTCGGCCATGGAGCCTGTCGCCCCGTTGGCGTCAAAGACCACCGTGTAGCGGTTGCGCTTCCATTTGGCATAGAACACAACCGTGCCGCCCTTTGACGTGAGGGTGGAAAGCGCCTGCCGGTTCTTGTATTTGACGGCGGCGGAGGGCTTGCGCGCCCATCCCGTGAACGTATATCCCGTCCGCTTGAACGCATTCGCCCGCAAACGCCTTGAAGTGCCGTAGACGAAGCGCTGGTCCGCCATGCGCCCCTTGCCTCCGTTGGCATCGAATCTCACGGTATAGTTCTTGACCGCCCACCTTGAGTAAAGGTTCACCTTCGCGCCAGACTTGGTGGCCAGGCCGGAAACGGTGGCCTTGTCCTTGTACGCGACCGAGCCCCCGGGCTTTTTGGCCCAGCCCATGAATACATAACCGCTCTTCTTGAATGTGTTCTTGCGGAGTGCGGTCGCGGTACCATACACGAGCTTTTGCGAAACTGTCTTGCCGCCCTTGTTCTTTTCATGGAACACAACCGTGTATGGTACGCCAACCCACTTGGCGTAAAGGGTCACGCATTGCCCGGCGGCAGCTATGTTTACAACGGACTGACCGTTTTTGTAGACGACGGCGCCGTTCGCGCTTAGTGCCCATCCGGCAAAAGTATAACTCGCGCGTTTGAAGGCATTGGCGCGCAATTTGGCGGCCACCCCGCTGGAGAAGACCTGGTCCGCCATGGTGCCTGTGCCGCCATTCGCGTTAAAGGAGACGGCCCAGCGCGGCGGCAGGAAGGGATCGTCGAGCGCACCTGGCTGGTAGCGCAAAACGGTGCAACCGGCCGGAAGACCAAGCGTAGCCATATCCACGGAGAAGTTCTGCGGGACGGCCAGCGAACTAAGCTGAGTGCAATCGGCAAAGACATTCGCCCCTATGGCGGAGGCGGAGGCGGAGATGGAGGGCGGCACGATGATCTTCGTCAGACTCGCGCAGCCGGCAAAGGCGCCGGCCGCGACCGACTTTACGCCGGCGGGGATGACAAAAGTGCCGGAACGGCCCGCAGGGCACAGGAGGAGAACCTCGCCCGAGACATCGCAGAGAACGCCGTCTCTGTCAGAGTAGGTCTGATTCCCCTCATCAACCCGAATGTTGATGAGAGAGACACACCCTTCGAATGCCGTCGGCGCAATCGCCATGACGGACTCCGGAATTGAAATATCCCTCACGTCCACACAAGACGAGAAGGCGGCGGCTATGGACTCGACACTCTTGTCATTTTCCTTGGACGGAACGGAGAGGGAATCGCCTCCGTCCGGGAACACATCTTTCAATTCAACCGAATTCGAGCCAGTGTCGGTGAAGGTAAAGATCGGATCGCCCAACGCGACCATGGACGTCCCCACAATCAAAATGGCGGAAAGGACAGCGGTTAACCGTCCTAAAAACATCGTCTTTTTCATAATGTCATAGTATACAACAAAATGGTCCGACAATGGTATAATATTATGTCTTTTTTTGGATTTGCCATGGCGAAAATCAAGAACACAAAAACCGAACTCAAGGCGCAGACAGACGCCCTCAAGCGTTTCCAGCGCTTCCTTCCCATGCTTCAGCTCAAGAAGCAGCAGCTCCAAATGGAGATCGCGGCAATCACCGGCTCCATCGACGAGTTGTCGGAGAAGGAAGCCGCATGGCGCGATTCGCTTTCGTCATGGATAGCCCTCTTCGGGACTGCGGACGTACCGGAAGGTTTTGTGACTCGCGTGGCGACCAAAACGGATGCTGGCAACATCGCCGGTGTTGTCATACCGGTTTACAAGGGAATCGAGGCTAAACGCGCTCCAGTCGACCTCCTGACGACACCCGCGTGGCTCGATGACGCCGGGGACGCAATCGTCAAGGCCCTTGAGTTCGACGCCGAGAAGAAAGTCCTGGAAGAACAGAGACGCCTCATCAACGAGGAACTCCGCACCACCAGCCAGCGCGTCAACCTTTTCGAAAAGGTGAAGATTCCGGAGTGCAAGGAGAACATCCGCGTCATCCGCATCCATCTGGGCGATGAAAGCACCGCCGCCGTCGCACGCGGCAAAATCGCCAAACGGCGCGGGGCGTCCTCGGATGAAGCCGAAGTGGAGGTCGCAGAATGATTGTCCGCATGAAACGCGTGGCCGTCCTCTGCACGGCCTCATCGGAACAGGAGACGCTGAAGGCGCTCCAGTCGCTCGGCGTCCTCCACCTCGACTCCGACTCCCATTCCGACGCGCCTGCCCTAAAAGAGGCGCAGTCCTCGCTCGACAACGCGGTCAAGGCCCTTGCCGTCCTTGGGGACGCCGAACCAAACGGCGCGCAACCTTCGGGCGACGTTACGCCAGAGGCCATTCTTGCCTCAGCCGCGCGCATAGAGGCGTTCGACGCGCAAATCGCCGGCCTGGAGCGGCATATCGCCACATACGCACCGCTCGGCGACTTCAATCCCGCCGACTTCCGCGCCCTCGAGGCATCCGGCCTCAAGCTCCGCCTTTTCGTGGCCCCCGCCGGAATTCTCCCTGAGGCAAGTGAAGGCCGTATTGTGCGCGTCCTTGCCGAAAACACGGCTGAAAAAACCGTCTACGGCCTCGCAATAGGCGACGTCCAATTCCCCGACGCCGTGTCTGCGCTGCCACTTCCCGAGAAGTCGCTGAAGGAGACGGCCAATGAACTTGGTGAAGTCCGTCATGCGCGTGAAGCGGAAAAGGACATTCTCTCCGGATACGCCACCTGCATCGGGCAGATCAAGGAATGCGTCTCGGAGCGGACGACTGTCCGCGACTTCGCCGCCGCGCAATCCGCGATGGGCGCGCAGGACGGCGTGAAATGGCTCACCGGCTACCTCCCCGAGGCAAAACTCTCGGCGCTTCGCGAAGCGGCGGCGGCGCACGGCTGGGGCGTGGCCGCGCGCGACCCGACGGAAGACGAAGACCCTCCCACGCTCATCGATCCGCCAAGGATCTTCCGACCGATTGTCGCGCTCTTCGACATGCTCGGCATCTCCCCCGGCTACAGGGAGGCCGATGTCAGCGTCGTCTTCTACTCGTTCTTCACGATATTCTTCGCCATGCTCGTGGGCGACGTCGGCTACGGCGTCATCATTCTCGCCATCACGGCCTGGGCGCGCAAAAAGTTCAAGAAGGCGCCATCGGCGCCATTTGTCCTGCTTGGCGTCTTCGCGATTGCGACAATCATCTGGGGCGCGCTTACGGCCACCTACTTCGGCATGCCGATGGACTGGCTCCCCGCATGGCTCAAGCCAAGGACGGCCACGTGGCTTGGGAACCAGTCCAACATCATGCAGCTGTGCTTCATCATCGGCGCCTCCCACCTCTCCGTGGCCCGCGTCTGGAACGCATGCGCGCTCTTCCCGTCGCGCAAGTTCCTTGCCGAAATCGGCTGGCTCGGCATTATATGGACGATGTTCTGCGTCTCCTGCGCCGTTGTCGTTGAAGGGTTCGCCTTTCCGAAGTTCATGTACGGCGTGGCCGTCGTCTCCGCGCTGATGATCGCCTTCTTCATGCTGGACAAGTCCGAACTCAAGACGCGCGGCGTGGAACTCGGCATGCTGCCGCTCAACATCATCAGCGGGCTTGGCGACATCATCTCCTACGTGCGCCTCTACGCGGTCGGGCTCTCGTCCGTCATGGTCGCCCAGAACTTCGACACGATGGCCGCCGGGCTGAGCCTGCCGCTTGTCGCGAAGATTCCGTGCATGGTGCTGATCCTTCTCCTCGGCCACGGACTGAACCTCGTGATGGGCGCGCTCAGCATCCTGGTCCACGCGGTGCGCCTGAACACCCTCGAATTCTCAAACCACAAGGGTGTCACATGGTCCGGCCACGCCTACCTTCCCTTCCGCCGCGCGCGCTGCGTGGTAGAAGCCGGACAATAGTCTTGCATTCATTGCTTGTCCCCTATGGGCAAAGCCCAGGATTTCGAGTGCATCCGAGGCGGTGCCACGCCCTGCGCAAGCGCCTCGTCCACAAACTTCCATACGCCTTTCACCCTGAGATGAAGGCGGGCTGCCTCGACCTCGTTAATGGTGGAGAAGGAAATTGTGTCGGCATCCTTTCCGTAGGACACAACGGCCAATGAAAGAACTGCCAGCGAATATGCGATGCAAATGCGTCTCATGGAGAATCCTTTATTGGAGGCTGTGGCCTTGGCTCGGCGCTTTTCCCTCGGTTTGAAACTATTTCCTCTGTCTCAAAGTCCATCAGTTTGTTATGGGTTACAAGATAGTAATATGATCCTGCCCCCCCCCCTATTCTGCCATACTGCTGTTCGTAAGGTCTCCAAACTTCTTTGAAAATCGCGACAGTAGCATCGTGGTCATGGTATTCATCTCCAGAGTTCGGAATACTGGGCAACCGTCCCACAATCTTCCGAAAGAGGTATAAATTTCGAAGTGTGTCCATGTTGAGGCCTCCGCCCTGGTGTATGCACGTCGTATAATGTTGCTTGTAGTCCCATGTGTTGACGACACTTCTAACCCGGGGTAGTTCCTTGTCCTCACAGAAAAATGAATATTTCGTCTTTTCGGTATTGACGCGATTCCGACATTGTCCATATTTGAAAAGACAGTCCATGGATCCGAAATGGCGATATGCGGCCCTAAGGCCCACGCTCCAGGGTATTTCGAAATCCCCATCGTTGGAAAAGCGGCTGGCCATGTCCCTAACGTCCATCTCTCCCCGTGACTCCTCAAAGAGGACGTCCGCGCGCTCAATGGCATCCTGCTTCTCGTCTATGATTCTTTCCAGTTGTTTTCCGATTTCATCGAGTGGAACAGAATCATCTGTGATGACTCGAGCCAAAACTACTCCCGAAATGTATCTTAACCGTCTTTTTATGCGGTAATTTCCATACCCTCCTGGGGCATTAAGCCATTCGGCGACATCCAACAGCCAGCCCAAGCGGTTCGTCTCTGCCGCCGGATGGGGGTGGTCGTAGATGTCGATTGCCTTGTCGCCGAGTTGCTTTGCCAGCTCCAGGCCGAAGTCGCGGTAGGCATATTCGAGCCTTCGCTTCTCCTGCTCGTCTTCCGGGAGCGTATCGACCCAGTATTTCGAGTGGATGCGCGGCGGGGACACATTGGCTTTCCGCGCTTCCGAAAAGAACGTTTTTACGCCAACAGCATGAAGGCGGATGCGGGCCGACTCGACAGACGGGACATCCGCAAAACACGGCACGAACGGCTCATCGGCCAACGTAGCCAAGGCGAAGAAAGGAAAAAAGAAGGGGAAAACTCTTGTCATGTTCATTGCGCATCTCCTAGGGGTAGAGGCTAAAAGGATTGCGGTAGGTCACGTTGATGCTGGTTTGTCGTCTATTTACGCTGCTCATCCAACTCTCGAGCATCTTCCCTTAGTTTTCCCTATCTATAATAATTCAAATCGAGTTTAGATTTGGGTAATTCCGAGAAATAAAAGGGTCGTCCCCCATCAAAAGTCATCGGAGTCCCGTCTTTCGCAATTAAAATGGATGGCCTTGTGTAAAGATAATTGCCTTTGACGTAATAACGACCAAGTCGCTTGCCACTGTTAGTGAATATTGTCACGCGAACTTTTAGGAATAAACTCTGCGGAATCAAGCTTCTACCTCGAAGTGTTCTGTTCCATATTTTGTCGCTCGTCACCATAACGTAGGCTTTATTTCCCACCTCGATATCACGGCGTTCCTTGATTGGATAAACAAAAAAGACAAAATATGCAACAGACACCAATGTCGCAAAAGCAAGAAGTATATTCCGTCTGACTAACTTTGAACTGCGCAAATAAACATGCGAATAGAACGGCAACGCAACAATAAGCGTAAAAGCCAATGTATAATATGCCCACCGCGTTATAAGGGAAATGACTTCGCCTTTTTCTCCACCATCCCAAATTCCCAAAAACGATATCGCTACAACTAGGGGGAAAAGGCCTAAGAGAATCATTAGCCTAAAGCCAAGCCGAAGCAATTCCAATCCCAGAATCTTAAGAATTTGCTTCATAACCTCACTCCTTTTTAAAACAGGGTGGAGTTCACTTCTGTTGGTTAGCCGTTCCTTGTCTTGATTTTTCCTCTTCACAACGGAGCTTATTTCTTTCATGCTTAACGATTTCCAATGACTCCCAGTCCCAAAAGTCATTGTGAATCACATCATAGTATGTTCGGCCGGCACCATGACCACTATAATCTAGATTCCCTGCATGCGAGTCCCAAATGTCATTGTAATAGCTGCCGTAAGAATCCCTATCTTCAACCGCATTTGGTGGCGCAGGAAATCCGCCAATGCTCTTTCGGAAAAGGAATAAAGTCCGAACTGTTCCAAGATTGATTGGCCTCCCGCCGAAAACGCAAGTGGTAAAATGCTGCTTGCAATTCCATGTTGTGACTATGGTTCTCGGGCTTGGCAACGTTGTGTCATCACAAAAGAATACCAAATCCGGAATCTTCGTCTCCAATTCTTTTTTGAACTCCGTATAGTGAAACAAAGACCTAACGCTGACTTTTTTGCTGGCTTTGCGCAGATAATCATTCCAATCGCGCTCGAAACTTCCCTTATCCTCAAAGCGACGGGCCTTGCCCCGGACATCAATGACGCCGTTCGACTCCTCCCATAATATGCCCGCTCTAATGAGAGCGTCTTGCTCATCCGTCATGAATAGCTCGAAGAGCTTTTCAATGGTCTCGACAGGCACATCAGGATTGACGACGACCCTTGCCAACACCATTCCGGCGGCACCTTCGGCCCTGCAAGCCATACGATAGTTTTCGTAGCCTCCAGACCGCCAAAGCCACTTTGACAAGCGAAGCAAATTCTCCACACGTATTGCTTCTTCGCCTTTGGAAGGATGCTTCTGGTATTCCAAGGCGGCATCATTGAGAAGAACCGCCATTTCATGGCCAAAGTGGCGAAATGCCGCTTCCTGCACCTGATTTGTAACTGGCAATTTGTCCACCCAGTACTTGGAATGTATTGTCGGCGAGGCCAAACCATTTGCTGAGGCCTCGTCCACAAATGCCCATAGCCCAACTTGCCTAAGGTGAATACATGCTGCCTCAACATCTTTCGTCGTGGCAAAGGAAATCAAATTCGTATCACCCCCAAACAGCGCAATCGAGGCTAAAATGCAAAAAAGCGATAATGCAAGACTAGGCCGTATCATTGTTTCCCCCTATTCATAGTAGTCAAACGGTCTCAAGTAGACCGTGTTAATGTGTACCTTGTGCCGGAAAACGCTACCCTGAAGTCGCGATGGTGAACAGTCTTTGAACCGCCCTATTTGCAGTGCGGCAGCATGTTTCGGTAAAATGCCGTCTTCATAATTGAAATCATAGAGATCTTCAATAATGCAGGAAAAGGATATGGCTGTAACTTTTATTTCATCTGGAATCGGCCAGGTGTGCCCCACTTTTGAAACTTTAAATCGGAATTTTGGACTAACGATCCTACCTCTTCCTACCGTTCCGAATGCGTCATACTCTTCAAAGTTCGACCCGTTTGTGACAAGGCTTGAAAATAGTGCTCCGTATCCACCATACCCATCGTCTTGGCCGATGACTTGCGTTGAAGGAGTGACCCAAGTTGGTGAATTTGTGGGGCTGAGGCTTTTGAGTAGATTGGGCGCTGAAGCCAATGGCAATTCGTACCATGTGTTTGTAGATGGCAAAAATATTGATTCACCAGGGTTGGCATTTGCCAGCAATGCTTCCGCTGTTTGCCGAAGAACCGCATTATAGAAGCCCTGCAACTGATTTCCTGTTTCGGTAGCAATGTAATAGGTATGTCCGTCATAAATGGAAATCCGTGTTTTCGGGGCCAGCGGAATGCGTTGTGCTAAGAACTGAGCCACTTCACTATTGTCCTCCCATTCGTATTCTTGGATATACGCTATGCCTTCTTCTGAAAAATCTGCGCCAGAATTATGCGTAAGCCATTCCGAAAAACCTATGCCAGATTCAAATGCAGGCAATGTGACAACTCTTGAGGAAGAAGGGCGAAAAGATGCGGCAACTGTTTGAAAGCTTCCATTTGACATGAACAACGCAAGGAACGAACGAGCATGCTCGCAGGGAAAAGAGGGAACGTTCTGTCCCAATGCGTGAAGTTTCCCGTTGAGTTCATTTTCATGCCACTGGTACTGCGCGCCGGTTATGCCGCGAAGGACTGCGTACTTGGGCACATCGTTCGTTGTGCGGTAGACTTCAAGCCCGACGGTTTCGTCATGGCTTATGCCCGATTCGCCGTCCATTTCGATTCCGGCGCGGATTGAGTAGGAGACCGTTTCAGCTGTATTGGTAGATGGTATTTCCATCACGGCCTTGTACTCGCTGTTGAGCTCGGTGTCGCTGCCTTCTATATCCGTGGCATTGGAAAACGCCTTGCACACGACTTTGTCCGCGAGACTGGACGGCGTTACGGTGAGGTGCGCTGTTATGTCGAAGGTGTCGTTGGAGGGGTTGGCGACCACATAGAGGTTGTTGCGCGGCGCGGCGTAGGAGCAGTCGCCCTCCTTTTCCAGGACTGCGAGGTTGCCGGTGTCGTCGTCCTTCGACGTGGGATTGAAGATCTGGTTCGCCTTGTTGCGTGTCTCCCATAGCAACTGGAGGGAGACTTCGACAGGCCTCACGGTGGCCGTGTCGAAGACATCCGACGCCTCCGTGTGCCGCGCCGTCACCGTGTACGAGGTGTTGCTCCCGGCGGAGACCCAGACATACGATGAGCCGCCGATTTCATACGCCCCCTCACCGCCTGGTGACGAAAGGAGCATCGCGCTGCCGTCCTGGGGTGAAATGCTCCAGTCGGCCGGAGTATCGGAATCGCCGGAAAGGGAGACCAGGACCGGCGACACCGCGCCGCGAAGCACGCAATACTCGTTTTTGGCGATGTCGATGTTCACCCCGCTTGTGTCATGGTTTCTTCCGTCATGCCCCTGGTCGCAGAGAGGGCACATGTCGGAATGGTCGTCATACTCGCATCTGTGTATGGAGGCGGATGCCTCAAGCGATCCCCGCTTGAGCCAGGGCGCGTCCAGCGTCACGGTGCCATACGCGACGGATGTGGGATCGTCGGCGACCGAGAGCCGCAGAAGACCGCCGGTCTGTTCAAAGCCGGTGATCGTCGCGGACGCGCTGGCGAGATCCCACGCCATCGGCGCAAGGGCGACTGTGAAGTCCCGATATCCGGGATGCTCATGCACGCAGCGGGAGAGACCGGAAGGCGTCATGTAAAGGGAAAGGGTGGGAAGTGCGATGCGTCCCGTCGTTGATGAGCTGAAGGTTTCGCCGGAGAATAGGTCGGGCTTGTCGCACCAGAGTCCGCCATCCCCAAGGAAATCAATGTTCAATTCAACTGGCAATTCGTCAATGATGTGAAGGCTGTATGGGATGTATATTCCGGTTGGAAGCGAGAGCGCGATGGAATCCCCCTGGAAGAGCGGGATTCTCACTCCAGAGATTTCAAGGATGCCGGACTGCCGCCCACCGCCGTTGCCGCCGCGCACAGGACGGGCCATCCCCTTGACGACTGATATGACCACGTTCGTCACGCCGGCATTGTCGCCGAGCGTTGGATTGTCACCCCAATCATCCGGGTCTTCACCGTCTGGAACACCATCGCCATCCGCATCCCAATCCCGTGGATCTGTGTCTTCCCCGTCTGGTATGCCGTCGCCGTCCGTGTCCGCCTCGCGCGGGTCTGTGTGGTGGCGCTTGACCTCCTCCCAGTCGGTGAGGCCGTCGTCGTCCGTGTCGCCTGAACCATCGCCAAGATCGCCGATGTACGACAGGGTGAGGCTGGTGATGTCTGCGGGTTGAAGCGCGGAATAGCCGGGTATATCCTGGAAGCCGAGGAACTCCTGCAAGTTCTGCGGGGCGCCGGAGTCGAAGGCCAGGGCCGAGCCGTTGCGGAACACGCCCGTGGCGACCCCGTTCGTCGGGAACGTGTCGTAGCGGTAGGTCACCTCGCCGTTCTCGTGGAACTCGGCCTGGAACGACACCGGGCGCGAAACGTCGCGCTCCAGGCGCGCCCCCTCCCATGTGACGACGCGGGAACCTTTGTCCGTCGTCGCGATCCAAATCAGCGAAGGCATGAAGTCGGGCCACTTGCTCGCGGGCAGGAATCCGTATGAACTCTGGAGCGGCGCGTACACGGTAATGTTCGAGTAGACGGATGTCTGCGCCAGTTCCTGAATGGGCACGTCGGGGGCCGGGGAGCGCAGCGTCACCGTGCCGTCGGTGTGAACCCACACGGGGTTGCCGAGGTCGAGGCCGTCATGCGCCAGCCTGTTCGTGTAGGCGTCGAAAAAGTAGAAGCCGTCGTTGTGTGCGCCGCGACGGGCGATGCGCTCGGCCATCTGCGCGTCCGCAGGAATCGCAAGGTCATGCGTCTCGTTTGTGCGGACGGCTGAGGCGGCGTAGCCGGTTTGCCGCTCGGCGGCCGTGAACATGTTGGTGCAGAGCGAGGTCACGGCCCCGCCGAGCATGCGCATCCCCTCGCCTATGTGGCCGCCGAGAATCTTGTCGGACCCGTAGGCCACGGCGGTCAGGACGAGAGCGAGCACGAGCCCTCGCATGAGCCGCGAGGCCCCGCGCCACCACGCAACCAGGGGCGCGTACACGCCGCGACGTTGCTGGGCTCGGGCAATCGCCACGAGGCCAAGGGTGGCCAATAGCAGGATGAGGTTGGGGATGATGTACTTCATCGCATTATCAGCTGGGTCCCATCGGGCGAGTTGCGGACTTCCAGGCTTTCCTGTGGCGGCGCGCAGCCCCGCGTGGTCACGCGCAGCATGTTCCACGAGGCCGCAGACGGCAGGACCATGCCGAGCGGTCTTGGAAGAACGGAGACGCCGCCGTCCAAGAGCCGGATTTCGCGGATCGAGTCGTTAGGGCGGATGCCCAGCCTGAGCGTCACGGTCTTGCGCGCATCGGCGGTCGCCGGGAGCATTTCCACGCGGTTGGTGAGGCCCGGCGCGTCGAGGAACCAGCGCCCGCAATCCCACCCGAAGAGCAGTGACGCCTCGGCGGCGGAGAGGCCGCCATCCGAAGGCGTGGCATCATGACCGACGGCAATCTCCACGCAGTTAGAGGCCGCAGCGTCCAGCGCGAGCGAGACGGAAAACGAGCGGCTCGCGTCCAGGGCAGCGATGGCGATGTTCGTGGACGCCTCCGTGTCCGCAAAAGCAGATGGAGGAAGCTCCCGAAGTGCAATCCTTTCGGCAAAGATTGTGTTGGCAGCAAATATGGATAAAAGAAGTAATGTGATGTACTTCATGGATATAAGTCTATCAAATTCTTTGTTAGCTCACTATTTCGACCCAGGTAGAATCGAATTTGATTGCCGTCAGGAAAGCATTTCGATCAAGAAGGGGTGGTTGTCGAATCCTCAGCTTCAATCTGTTTTCAGGAACCGTGGTGAGAATCGTGAATTGCGACCCATGTGGCTGCCAAGTGAAACGCTTGACATCAGTTCCCTTTATGTACCCTTCCAGATTGTTGTTACCATTCCATTCCCAATAGAACTTTTCAGGTTCAAAGCGCAACGCCTCTTCCTCGAAGACGGAAAGAGTGGTCAGACCTGGACCTTTAATGAGGACAACGGTTCGCGTTGTTGCAAAACGAGTGCGCACCTCGGTGATCCGTTCATTCCAGATTCCGAGAATCATGTCTCCTAGCTTTTGGGGATCTTCCGTGTGAACATTCTCGACATCGAAGGAATAGTCGAGGGAATTTCGTCCACTAATGAGTCGGACATGCCGTGTCGTGAACGGATTGTTGTTTTTCACCGTTTTGGCGCTATTTTAGTGATGTCCCCAAATGGGACTTCGCCAAAGTTGGCAAAGTAGGATTTGCCAGCGTCGGCGTTCCATTCCGAGGAGAACACGCAAAGCCCTCCAGCCTGTTGATAGGCGAGTCGAATGCCTCCTATTCCCGAGAACAAATCGATGAAGGTAAACTTCGGGTTTTGAGGAGGAGGAAAAGGGACATCCAGCAAATCCGGGAAAAGTAGTTGGTTCGGATCTCCCTCTGATACGTACTTGGATGTCAATGCGTCACGGACATTTTGTGGCAGAAGTCGCTCGGCGGTTTTCTGGTATGGTCGGGCAAATCGCGTGTTGGCAAGATGCACCCAATGGGAGAGCGTAGCTTGTTCCTCCCGATCCTGTGAGAAGTCGGGCAGCTCCAGACGCTTCAAATATTCATAGCGGAGGTTTTTCCGCTTACATGTTTCTTTTCCGTGCTTCATGGCCGTGATGCGTCTGCATCGCGGCAGTTGGAAGAGGCGACCACAAAAAGAGCGCGTCCTCATTCCATGCTTGCCTCGGAGGCCCTACCACAGGCCCGTGATGAATGCATGAGAGAACGCGCCCCGTAGGGCGCGAAATGCTATGATTCATCACAAAGCTCTGTGGGCCTTGGTCGAAATCGACGTTTGGAAGTGTGGTAGGTTTCCGAGGCAACGTCGTTAGCAGTTACGCTTTAGATTCAGTTGTGGTTGAAGGTCAGTCTAGGGAGTTGAGGTCTCCTTGTTGGTCAATTGTCGGGGAGGGCGGTCGTTCCCCGTTCCCGGCCGCCGCATGTCCATTGTCGG
>JAEEGI010014781.1_pt1 | contig 16355 bp, 13 predicted proteins | sample 8958751 | NCBI WGS metagenome assembly JAEEGI01 (sample SAMN16246545, study PRJNA631951) | gut metagenome | biome: gut microbiome; feature: rumen; material: KS-attached | host: Bos | place: Iran: Karaj | collected 2018-10
TATTTATTCATCTATTTTACAACGATGTTGACGAGCTTGTTCGGAACAACAATCACCTTTACAGGCGTTTTGCCTTCCATAAACTTCTTCGCGCCTTCCGTTGCAAGAGCAGCTTTCTCAATCTCTGCCTTGTCGGTGTTCGGCTCAACTTCCAGCTTATCGCGGATTTTTCCGTTAACCTGAACAACAACCGTTACTGTGCTGTCTTTGCAGAACTCTTCGTTGTATGTTGGCCAGCTTTCATAAGCGATTGTCTTGTCGTTACCGAGCTTCTGCCAAAGTTCCTCGCCAAGATGCGGTGCATACGGTGAAAGGAGCTTAACAAAATCAGTCCAAAGTGACTTAGGCATTTTCTCTACCTTAGATACTTCGTTGATGAAAATCATCATCTGGCTGATAGCAGTGTTAAAGTTGAGCGTCGCAGTATCTTCCGTGACTTTCTTGATTGTCTTGTGAAGAAGCTTGCGTATATCAGCGGAAATCTCGTCGTCACAAAGCGGCTTTTCGCTTACAGCCCACACTTTTTCAAGGAAGCGGCTGACACCGATAAGTCCTTTTGTGTTCCATGGCTTAGAAACTTCGAGCGGTCCCATGAACATTTCGTACATACGGACGCTGTCTGCACCATATTCTCTGATGACGTCATCCGGGTTGATTACGTTCTTAAGAGACTTTGACATCTTTGCAATAACGCTCTCAAGCTTTTCGCCGGTCGCAATCTCGTAGAAAGCACCGTCGCGCTCCTCAACCTCGTCTGTCGGAACGAGAGTCTTGTTTTTGCGCTGATATGCGAAAGACGTTATAAGTCCCTGGTTTATAAGACGCTGGAACGGCTCTTTTGTGTTGACATAGCCAAGGTCGTAAAGAACTTTGTGCCAGAAACGTGCGTAAAGCAAGTGAAGAACGGCGTGCTCGGCGCCGCCAACATAAAGGTCTACAGGCATCCAGTAGTTTATAGCGTCCTTTGAAGCGAATTCCTTGTCGTTGTGCGGGTCAAGGTAACGCAGATAGTACCAGCACGAGCCGCCCCACTGAGGCATTGTGTTTGTTTCGCGCTTGGCGGCGCCGCCACACTTAGGACACTTGCAGTTTACCCAGTCTGTAATTGCAGCAAGGGGGCTTTCTCCCGTTCCTGTCGGCTGGTAACTCTTTACGTCCGGCAGCTTTACAGGAAGCTCTTCTTCCGGAATCGGCACGCAGCCGCATTTTTCGCAGTGAACGAGCGGAATCGGCTCGCCCCAGTAACGCTGGCGGCTGTAAATCCAGTCACGGAGTTTGTAGTTTATAGCCTTTTTGCCACAGCCTTTTTCACCGAGCCATTTGAGCATAGCGGCAATTGCGTCCGCTTTGTTAAGGCCGTCAAGAAAGCCTGAGTTCACATGAACGCCGTCTTCTGTCCAAGCCTGTTCCTGCACGTCAACTTCGCTCTTAAGAACTTCGATAATCGGAAGGTTGAACTTCTTTGCAAATTCCCAGTCACGGTCGTCGTGAGCAGGAACAGCCATAATCGCGCCGGTTCCGTAAGAAATAAGAACGTAGTCGGCTATCCAAATTGGGATAAGCTTTCCGTTAACAGGGTTTATAGCATAGCTGCCGGTGAAAACGCCAGTCTTGTCTTTTGCAAGGTCGGTGCGCTCCAAATCGCTCTTTTTTGCGGCAGCGTCAATGTAAGCTTCAACTGCGGCTTTCTGCTCTGGTGTCGTAAGCTTCTTTACAAGCTTGTGTTCCGGCGCGACAACCATAAAAGTCGCTCCGAAAAGCGTATCGCAGCGTGTCGTGTAAACAACGAAAGCATCGTCTGTCGCCTTGCCGTCCTTGTCCGCAATTTTGAAAGTAACTTCAGCACCTTCGCTGCGGCCAATCCAGTTTTTCTGCATAAGCTTTACGCTTTCTGGCCAGTCGAGCGTATCAAGTCCGGCAAGCAGTTCGTCGGCGTAATCAGTTATTTTAAGAATCCACTGACGGATTGTTTTGTGCGTTACAGTCGCGCCGCAGCGTTCACACTTGCCTTCTTTAACTTCCTCGTTGGCAAGGCCGGTAAGGCAGCTTGGACACCAGTTGATAGGTGTCTCTGCTTCGTAAGCAAGGCCTTTTTTGTAAAGCTGCAGGAAAATCCACTGCGTCCATTTGTAATAATCGCTTTCACAAGTGGAAACGCAACGATCCCAGTCATATGAGAAACCCAGAGATTTAATCTGCCGGGTGAAATTTGCAATGTTATTGTTTGTCGTAATCGAAGGGTGTGTTCCCGTCTTTATGGCATAGTTCTCTGCCGGAAGACCGAAAGCATCGTATCCCATCGGATGAAGGACATTGTATCCGTTCATGCGCAGATAACGGCAATAAATATCAGTTGCCGTGTAGCCTTCAGGATGTCCAACATGTAGTCCCGCACCGGAAGGATACGGGAACATATCTAGTACATAGCGGCGTTTTTCTTTTGGAAAGGAAAGGTCTTCTTTAACCTTGAATGTCTTGTTTTTGTCCCAATAAGCCTGCCATTTAGGCTCAATTGTCTCGAATGGGTATTTTGCCATTTTTTCACCGCCTTTTTTGAGGGATCCGAAAACGGAAACCGCTTCCGGATCATCCTCTGTATCAAAATTTATTGTTAATAGTAATAATCGTATAAATCACCTAATGCGCCATACAGCTCTTCGTAGTACGCATCCCAGTCATAATCGTCGTAGTAGTCGTCCCCACCGTAGTCATCATAATCATAATCGTCCCAGTCATAGTCATCATAATCGTCGTAATCGTAATCATCCCAGTCATAATCGTAGTCATCATCATCGCCCCAGTCGTAGCTGTCCCAGTCATAGTTGCTGTATGCATTTGCAGATGAAGATGATGCGTTTGAAAGCTTAAGAGCCGCAGCTGAATAGCGGTTTGTAAGCTGAGTATATCTCATGATGTCATTTGTTGACCATTTTGTTGTATCGAGCTTTGAGTAAGCTTGAACAAAATCTGTGTAAGAGCTTACGAACTTTGAGTAGCTGCTTACATCCTGTTTTTCAGCCGCTTTCTCTACGCTTACAACAAATTCTTCGTAAGAGTCGAGGAATTCTTTTGCGCTTGTGTCAGCGAAAACATTGAACATACAAAGTGCCAAAAGCACACAAACAAGTGAAACAATCTTTGTTTTCATAAAAAACCTCCATGAATGAAAACATTATTGTATTTTTGAATCTAAATTTTTAATAAATGCAATGTCCGGGAAAGTATTCTCATAAAAGGCAAAGGCATCTATCAAATTCTGATTTTTATACACATAGTCATTCCATGTCTTTTTAACGGCTTCTTCTTCGTTGTCGTAATGACTGCAATTCCAGTTTATGTCGTCAAGGACACTTATAATCCCGTACGAATACAACCACTGAGCCCTGCAAAAAGAAGCAAGTCCGCCCGTAACGAGCAGCGCATCTTCCCGGTCAAGAGAAACGATATACCGTAACCAATCAAGAAGAACTGCCTTGTTGCCGTCTGTCGGGAAAAAATCCAGCAGATTGTATGTCAGAGAATGAACAGCCGAGCAGCTTTCAAAAAGCTCCGTAACAGTTTGCCTGTCTGTTTCCGAGAAAGCATTATAATTTTTTGCAAGAGTCTGTGCAATAGAATGAAGTTTTTCGTAGAACAGGACTGGCATTTTGAAGGATGGAAGCCCCGAAGAATCGGCAGGACGCAAAGACGCCTCGCCCTCTTTGTTTATGATTGCCGCCACAGGAAAATCGATATAATCAGCCTCGTTTATGACAAACTTCGTTCGTTCCGAAAACTCTGAAATGATTTTAACGCCGGGAAAGCACTGCTCAACAAAAATTCCAGCCTCTTTTACCTCGTGGGTTCTGCCGTTCGTATTAAAAAACTCTTCAGCGGTAAACGCCGTGTTCAAAAGCGGATCCTGTTTGCTAAGATGGCGCAGAACTTCTACAAGTGTTTCCACCGACTCGCTGTACCGTTCTGCAAATGGTTTTGCTGCCGTTACGTTCTGACCGGAGTTTGCAGAAGCCCATTTACTAAAGCTTTTCTGGCAATTTTCCGGAAGAACGGCAGAATCCCAGCTTGCAAGACGTGTAGCAAGCTTTTCGTAGCTCGAAAGCGTTTCAGCCGCCTCTATATTGAAGCAGTTGTAAAGCTCGGCAACTTCTTTTATACAAGCTTCCGAAACTTGATAATATGAAAGAGGAACTAAAATAGTCGATGATTCTGGGGAAGGAGCCGGATACGGCAGCTGGACGCACCGTTCGCCGTCCTTTTTTACGATTTTGAACCCGTTATATTCACTTGGGCCGCATGATATCAGCAAAAATGCCGCCAGTATTAAAATCAGAACTGTCTTTACCGTTACTGACGCTTTGTTCATGCCATGAATATATCAGTATTTTCTGATTGTGAAAAGATATTCCGAAACGTGGATACTGCGCTCTGAAAGGTTCCGGCTGCCCCGGAATGTGTTATATGATATTTCACGGATAGAAAGCTCGCCATATTTTTTGAGCATTGAAATCATTTCATCGTAGGTGATAAAACCTTCGGAATTATAAGATATAACGATATATCGCGCTTTTAACGACGCGACAATTTCTTCAAGTGAAGACAAGGCTGCTTTTTTCTGGTTGAAAACGGAATGATTCCAGTTACTCACGATGCCGGACACTCGGCTTATGGGGGCGGTAAGCCGGTTTTCAAGAATCGTGTTAAGCATAAAGTAATTGGAGCCGTATGGATGCTGGTTGTAAGGCGGGTCCAAGTAAACGATGTCAGTTTGTTCCAGCTCGTGGGAAAGCGTGACGGCATCGTGCATAAGAACGGTGACAGGGCATTCGAAGTTGCTCAGGACAGGCTTTTTCAGTTCTATTTTGCCGAGTATGCGGGGAAGTGCGTTCTTTCCGGTTCCGCCGTAGCAGCCCTTGCCGCTTTTGTCTTTGTAGAAGCCTTTGAAAACACCGCTCGTGTTTGTATGGATGGAAGCTTCAGTGATGAGCGGGGCAAGGAAAAACTTGCGCATACCGGAGCAAGCCGCGTCAGACCGCGCGCCGCAAGGCTTTTCATCACGCGCACAGCTTGGCGCGCCGCAAGGTTCGCCACAAGATAGCTCGCCGCCGCCAACAACTTCGTCAATAAGAGTGCGGTACGTATCAATTAGCAGCGCATTTTCCCGCGTGTAAAAAACCCTGTCCTGCTTCGTGATGTTGTTTTCATCAGCAGGGGCGTATGTGCTCGTTATTATTCCAGGAATCTTGCATCGCGCGCACTCGCTTTCGATAACGTCTTTAAGCCGCTCATAACGAGCTTCATCAAAATCGCTTTTGTTCGTAAGGTAGCACGAGTTTATTACATACGAATACTGCTCCAAGTCGTTTACAACTAGGCGCGATGCATGTGCTTTCATCATGCGGGCGACGATGCCGGAGCCAGAGAAAAGGTCTGCCATTGAACAGCTTGAAAGCCCGGCCTCTTTTTTAATGCGGATAAACTCGTCTTGAATAATGCTGACAAGAGCCCTTTTATTCCCGATATATGTAATTATTTGTGTAGAAAGAAAATCTGGATTCTCTATGATCTCCGCACCCATTCTTCAATAGTAGCCGAGAATCTCCGTTGTGACAACTGCACAGTTGCGTTTTGCGGTTCAAACAGTGCGCCGCGCACAAAACGAGAGCCGCACTTATGCAATAGTTGCGTTTTGACGGTTTTTGAAATATCCTGTTTGTATGAACCTTTTCACGAACAAAACCGCCAAACACGCGACAAAATGCGCAAGTCTTTTCTTAGTAATTTCAATTCTTTGCATTATAACTAGCTGCGTTACGCCGTCACAACAACCTGGCAGTCCAGAAACTCCGGTGACTCCAAGCACGCCTTCAATCACGACACAACCTGTACAAACTCAACCGGAAGATTATACTCAGTCTCTTCTGCGCTCCGTACAGAAAACAATCCAAAAAATCAGTTTTGGAGCCGGTTCTGCGTTCAGCGACGGTTGGACGGTAGAAGTTCCCGAATCACGGTACAAAACTGAAATAACGCCGCAGCTCACAACAGTCGCAAGCATTGACGACTCATCTTACGGCGTATGCTTTAATTTCAGAAAGCTCGGCACAGAAACAGCAAGTTTAGGGCTTTCCGCGACCGTCGCCGAAAACACTTCCATCTACTTTTCACTAAAAACTGATATTTACGGTGAGTACGACGGATATCTTGTCTTTTACGTAGACGGCAAAGAACAGCTTAGAGCAAGCGGAGTTGGCTCAAACTGGAACGAATACGCTGTTTCGCTTGAAAAAGGTTCGCACAATCTGGAATGGAAAGCAGAAGGAACCTCAAACTCCTATACGCTCAACTGTTCAAATTCTGTGTGCATGGATAACGTTTACTTCATAGCCTCAACCCCTGTTACGACGATGCTTGAAACATTCGATTCCGGCGATTTATCCGCATTCATGTGGACAACTGACGGCGTTAAGGTTGATATCACCTGGGATGAATTCGTAATGGACTGGATAGATAACGGTTCCGCCGGTTTACTTTATGCCGATGACCACGGATACGTCGCAAAACTCAGCATAATCGACAGGGCAACGAACAAACGCGGCTCTTCTTTTATCGTCCTTCCAAAAGTTTCTCCACAGAAAAAATCGGCACTGAGCTTTGACTACAAAATGCAGCTTGCCCCGCTCGACTCGCTGTACGTCGCTGTCTTTATAGACGGAAAAGAAGCCCTGCGCATAAAACCGCAAAGCTACTCCGAAACACCGTGGAGAAACGTTTCCGTACCAGTGTCGGCGGGAAATCACTCCATAAAGATTGGTGTAGTTTCAGAAGAGGGAATAAGCATAACCGGCAATTCAAAGAACTGTCTGCTCATTGATAACGTTTCGCTTGTACCGGATGAAACAGCCTACACGACGATATACCCGAGCGGCTTACAGGAAACATACGAAACAGGATTTCCTCTGCAGTTCACAGCGTCCGCTTGTCGTGCCGACGGCTCTGTAAAAGAGAATAGTAACGTCACTTGGAGCGCGAACAACAACGGCGTTATTACAGCAGACGGCGTTTTTACCCCGACAAAAGCCGGTGTTTTCACGATATCCGCAACAATAGACGGCAAGACAGCTTACAACGAAAAAGTCGTCGTCCACCCGAAAGACTACATAAACCGTACATACACTTATAACGGCGTTACTTATGGCGAGCTTACGAACCTTACAGGCACGCGGCACGACACAGGCACCGTCACGTTCGACGAATACACGCCCGACGGAAGCTCGTTCTCGGCAAAAGGATTTTTCGTGCTCTCAGGAAAAGTAAACAATCCGTCCGCGCAAAACTACGCGTATGTACGCGTTTCAAAAGACGATAATCCGTCGCTTTCCACTTACTATATGCTTAAAGACAATTTTAACCAGCGAATATGGCTGCGTTTCGGCAAAGGAAACTACACCATCACCATAAGCGACCTGACATCAATACAGCTTACAAACGCTTCTGGCGCGAGGGCGAACGTGATGGGCTTTGAATCAACGACACGCAACGCCATGACATTCAATGTTACGAACACCGACGATACAAAAGGCGAGCTCGTTTCTGACGCAAGATGGATTTTCCCGTCGTACCAATGCCCAAGCGATGATTTTAGGATTACGAACCTTGCGAACGCGCTTCTTGGAGAAATCGGCTATGACGCGCCTGTTTCCGAAAAGCTCCGCGCCGCCCACAACTGGCTTGTGGAAAACTTTACGTACGACACAGTAAGCCGTGACGACAAATCGCGCCGGTTAAGCCAGGACGCTCTTAACGTGCTTTCAGTAAAGAAAGGCGTTTGCGAAGGCTACACGAACTTGTTCATCGCTCTTGAACGCTACATGGGAATAGAAGGCCGAACAATCCCGTCTGCACAAATGAACCACGCATGGAACAATACAGTTTTCAACGGAAAGTGGTATCTTGTTGACGTTACATGGGACGACCCGACTGGCGACTATGAAGGCACCGAAAGAGAGATGTACACATACTTCCTGACAACTCTGACCGGCAAAGATAACGACCACCCGGCAGAGGCGATAGACAGCGGATACGACACAGAAGGCCCGATGTTCTAAAATAAGAAAAAGGGGGCAGTCGCCCCCTAGCTCCCAAGCAGGTTGCTTGTCCGCTACCCCCACTCCTAAGGGGCAAGCCTTTTTCAGTTTTCTGCCCCTTAAAAACCCCGATTTTACTTCATCTTGATCACTACATCGTCGATGTAGATGTCGCCGGACATTGCGTTTTCATAATCATTAAATACTATACGCAGTCCGTCAATTCTTGACCAATCAAACTTGCCTTCTGGCGAATACCATTTCTGAGTTATACCTGACCAGGCTCCTGCTTCATAAAGTTTTGAGAGTGGTATTTCAATATTTATCCATTCATTCAATTTATAATCAGATGCTCTGAGTCCATACTCTACAGCCCATGGCAGTGCTGGTTCACCCCCATCATTATCCATTATTCCTATAGAAAAGAACTGATTCGCATTAGTAAATTTTACTGAAAAGCTGATACTTAAGGCATTTTTATTTTTATTAACTTCATTCCAAAGTGTCTTTGCTATATGGAGATGCCAACCATTACCATTTGCACCCGGTAAAGAAACTGCCATACATTCCTTATGAGAATCAGATGATGTTTCACTCCTTACACTTCCATAAGTTCCCATTGAAACACACTTACCTGCAAAACCATCATAAAAAAGGAAAGGCTTCTGTGGAAACTGCTTTACAGAAGCATTACATTTTGCAGCAATTGCTTCATCCGGCATAGTAAAGCCATACGCTTCCAGAGCATCCTTATCAATATCATCCGGGAAAACCTCAATACCTGTATCCCCATTCAAAAGTCCGTCTGAACCATCAATACCCCAGGTACAGTAAGGAATACCATAATTGTTTAACGCAGAAACTGTTGTCCTGATCCACGCCAATCTGTCTACAGGATCAGTCCAGACTTTATCACCAATTTCACCGCAAAGGATTTTTGCCTTGTTTTTCTTTGCCCAGTTAGCTGCTTTCTTGATTCGGCTATTGATATATTTTTCTGTTCCAAGTTGAGAATAGTTATTATACATATCTACAAGCCATGGGTTTTGCTTTGCTGATGAAGAAAGCTTTGGCATTTTTGATCTGTCATAAGGGAATGGTATTCCGCTTGTTTCTGAAAAGCCTTCCCCTATCCAGGTAGCTCCCTGATGGGTAAATATCATCGGCTCATAAAAGTGGAAGGTGTAAATAAGATTTGGATCTTTATATGGCTTGAATTTTGAAAGAGGATCTATGCCTGAACAATCTGTAGCGCTTACAACAATAGAATGTTTTTTATCATAAGTTCTGATTACGTCGATTATGTCCTGCTGAAGTTTATACCACTCTTTTTCATCCGGGCAGAAAGGTTCATTCATTATTTCATAAATGATGTATTCGCCTCTGTCCTTGTATCGGAGTGCAAGCTGCACCCAGATAGCACTCAGATGATCTCTTAAAAGCGTATAGTTACTTTCGTTTCCTTCAACGTTAACGGTATGATTATTATGATTATCAATAATCAGATAAATCTGATATTTTTCTGCCCAATCGCAAACCTGATCGAGTTTTTCAAGAACTGCTTCATAGATTTTTCCTGTCCCATAAGGTTTATCTGTTACATCTTCAAATCCACAGGTAAGACGTACAACATCTATGCCCATACTTTTAAAACATGCAAAATCTTCTTCGTCATACTTGTTCAGATCCGGAAGACTATTATCTCTGTAAGTCTGAAACCATTCTAATAAGTTAACGCCTTTAGAAAACGGCGGAGAAATATTCACGTCTGAATAATCAGTTGTCGCGCAGGATGTAAGCAAGAACGACATCACAACAAAAACTGCAAGCAATACCAAAATTAATCTGGATTTCATAAAAATCTCCTTTAAAACTTTCGTGGCAGCACTCGCATTCCGCAATGAGTGCGAATAACCGCCGAGCATCTATGTTAGTGATTTTCATTATCCAGCAATTTCCACAGAAAAAATACAGAGTTGAACTCACAATTTTTTTGGAAAATTTGCGCAAGGGATTGTAGGGGTGAGCGAAGCGAAAACTCGCCGTCAGGCGAGGTCGAAGGCGAAAGCCGTAGCCCCGAAAAGCCCGCCGGCGGGAAATCTCCGACCGGGGATTTCCCGCCGGGGCGCCCATTCGTCACTACGGTTTCGCAGGGGCTCAACCGAGACTCGCATCTTGTCATTCTATCACGGGCATGGATGCCCGAAGAAACTGGCGAGTTTTGCGTAGCAAAATCTCGATGAGGTAGTGAAACATGGACGTTTCACTACCGTCATACTACTTGAAAACCGCCCTCTTTTAGTGCTATGAATATAGCATGAAAACAACATTGATAAAGGACATTCTTGTGTCCGAACCGGATGGCCGCGAAGTTATAGTATGCGGCTGGGTGCGCACAAAGCGCGATTCCAAAAACTTAGTTTTTGTTCAGGTTAATGACGGTTCATGTTTTGCCGCCATTCAATTGACTTACGACCGCGAAAACGCAAACGCGAATAACGCAAATAACGGCAATAATGCCTCAAATAGTAATAATTCCAATAATTCCAACGCTGCAGCCGCTGGCACGCCCGAAATGGAAGCCATGCTCGCCAAAGTGACGACAGGAGCTTCCGTCCGCGCGACAGGAAAACTCATTCCGTCCCCGGCATCTGGACAGGCTGTTGAAGTTACGCTCCTCACGCTCGAAGTTCTTGGCATTTCGCCGCAGGACTACCCGCTCCAGAAAAAAGGATGCTCGGTAGAGTTTTTGCGCGAAAAGGCGCATCTCCGCGCCCGCACGAACATGTTCGGAGCCGTTGGCCGCATGAGAAGCGAAATGGCGTATGCAGTGCACACGTTCTTTCAGGAAAGAGGATTCTTCTACTTCAACGCACCGCTTATCACATGCAGTGACTGCGAGGGCGCGGGCGAAATGTTCCAGGTAACGACGCTCGACCTGAACCGCATCGCAGAGAACGGCATTAAAGCCGGCGCAAAAGGCATGGATCCGGCAAAAGCCGCCGAGCTTGTTGATTACAGCAAAGATTTCTTCGGAAAAAAGGCAAGCCTTACTGTTTCTGGCCAGCTTGAGGCAGAAACTTATGCGACAGCCCTTTCACGCGTATACACATTCGGACCGACATTCCGCGCCGAAAACTCCAACACACCGCGCCACCTTGCGGAGTTCTGGATGGTCGAGCCGGAAATGGCTTTCTTCGAGCTTGAGGACGACATGGACATTGCGGAAGAGTTCATCAAGTACCTTCTGAACCATGCGCTCACAAAGTGCGCCGAGGACATGAAGTTCTTCGACCAGCGCGTTCAGCCGGGCATTATCGAGACGCTTACGCACGTTAGGGATTCGGAGTTCGTCCGCATTTCTTACACGGATGCCGTCAAGAAGCTTGAGGAAAACAACGACAAGTTCGAGTTCAAGGCATACTGGGGCTGCGACCTTCAGACAGAGCACGAGCGCTACCTTACCGAGCAGATTTTCAAGAAGCCGGTCATGGTTTACGACTATCCTAAGGAAATAAAGGCTTTCTACATGAAGGCAAATCCGGACGGAAAGACAGTCCGCGCCGTTGACGTGCTTGTTCCGGGACTTGGCGAGATTATCGGCGGTTCCGAGCGCGAGTCAGACCTTGAAAAGCTTACGAACCGCATTATAGAGCTTGGCATGAAACCGGAAGATTACTGGTGGTATCTTGAGCTCCGTAAATACGGAACAGTTCCGCACGCAGGTTTCGGCTTGGGCTTCGAGCGGCTTCTGCGCTACGTGACGGGAATGGCAAACATCCGCGATGTAATTCCATATCCGCGCGCACCGGGACTCGCAGAATTCTAAGATTAAGATGGGCGTAACGGCACTAACGTGCCGTCGGGCTTGACGGTCGGCACGTTAGTGCCGACCTAGCGAGTTTGCTTCGCAAACTCGTAAGCAACCCATGGTTGCATCCAGCTCCGCTATCGCTTCGAACAAAAAAGGACTTTCACTCGAAAGTCCTTTTTTGTTTGCCCTACGGGCACTGCTACAATCCCTTACGCAAAAATTATTTATATTTCAAAATATAGCATAATATAATATAAATTGGATTGTTTTATGGAATTGATAAAAGGCAAAAAAATCGGTCCACGAGTTACGACTGTTATACCTTTAGATGATTTTATCCTAAAAATATTCTTTAACAATAATGAAATTCGTTTATTTGACGCAAAGAAGATATATAATTTACCTTGTTTCTTGCCGTTAAAACAGAAAGCTTTTTTTGATACAGTTCATGTTGAATACGGAAGTATTGCATGGATGAACGACATCGATTATTGTCCTGATACTTTATATGAAGAATCTATTCCTTTTGTTGAATAGATTCACCGACTTTTGAAAACCTTCACAATATTCTTTATTGAGTCAAGTTCATCTTTTTTAAGTTCAGATAACTCCGATGCCAATTTATATATTTCTACTGGAATCTGCTTCTTTGGTTCAATCTTATTATCTGATTTTACATCAAAACCTTCTACAAGAAAATCGATACTAACATCAAGTGCACGCGCTATTTTAAGGGCTTTATCCGCAGGCGGAATGGAACCATTTGTTTTTAAATAACTGCTTATCGTCCCGGAATTTATTCCTGTCAATGATGCTAAATCTGATGTGGTCATATCCTTACAATACATAGCTTCTTTCAAATTTTCCTTAAATCCCATAGTAAGATTCTATAAATATTTTACTAATTATATTTTAACACTAGCAATATTTGATATACTATGATACACTTAGTAATATGTTACTAACAATAGTAACTATAAGCAATTTATTCACAAGTGCAAGAGAGTTTATCTGTCAAACCAGCAGATTTTCTTTCAGCACAAAAAAATGAGGAGGATGTAAACATGGCAGTTGCATCATTAGTTTTAGGTATCATCTCGTTGGTGATCGCTGTTGCTGGAGGAGCCGCAGGCTTAGGCTGGATTGGCTCAATTTGTGGTATTATCGCTGTTATTTTAGGTGCAATTAGTAAAAAGGATCCTGCACAGAAAGGTAAAGCAACCGCAGGTTTAGTTTGTGGTATTATCGCTCTGTCATGGGGTATTATTGCCACTATCGCATGTATGGCATGTCTTGGAGCGACTGCATCTGCTTTAAACTGGTAAGTTTCTAAATGGGATTTTACCTTTTCAACACATTCATTCCCTACTATGGTTTTTGCATTTTAGTAGGGATTGGATGTGCTTCTTGCATCGGCTTTTTTCTTTGCAAATATTTAAAACTTGATGAAAACGATTTCATAATAATCTGTGCATATTTGATAGCATTCGGATTTTTCGGCGCAAAACTATTATATATTTTGGTTTCTATTAAAATCATAGATTTTAAATCTGCTTTCAGTTCAATACATAGTTTTAATAACTTCATATCATCAGGATTTGTCTTTTACGGTGGTCTTCTGGGCGGAATGGCAGCTTTTCCTTTCGTCAAAAAAGTTCACAAAATCAATTCTTCTGGTTATTTAAAATGCATAACACCATCACTCGGAATTGCACATGCTTTCGGTAGGATAGGTTGTTCACTTGCCGGATGCTGTTATGGCATTGAAACAAAAAGTCATTTTTATTTTTCATATCAAGAGAGCATAATTGCTCCCAACAACGTTAAACTGGTTCCTGTTCAAGGTATTGAATCATTTTTTCTGTTTATTTTGTCTTTTATATGCTTTTTTCTTGTTATAAAAAAATCAAAAATCGCAGTGCATTATTTATATCTTTTTGTATATTCCATACTTCGCTTTGTCCTTGAATTCTTCAGGGGAGATTCTGCACGCGGAATTTATGGATTTTTCTCAACATCGCAAATAATAAGCTTGCTCATAATACTTGGGGTTGTATTCATCACAATATACAACCACCATCGAAATATTCGCTTTCTTAAAAACAGAGAGTTTTGTCCGTAGAGCGTTGCAGGGTAATGTAGGAATACGGTTTTGCCCCACAACACCATCACGTAGTTCGACTATTCCTCACGCTATTCACAGACTTCCATCACGCGAATCGCGAACGTATCTGTCGCAATGCAAATCTCGCCGCGGGCAACAAGCTTTCCCGCCCGGATAATCTGCGAAGGCTCGCCTGCCCTCTGCTTCAAAATCAGATACGCTCCCTGATGCAAGCCCGCAATCTCTTCTTTCGTTAGAGACGCGCTTCCAAGCCGCACAGAGATATAATCCTTCTCATCGTACACAATTTCGTTAAGCTGTGTCGTCTCGGCAATCTCAATACCGAACTTGTCGTCTATTGCGACCGTTTTTCCAGTGTGAATAACGCGGTTTTCGTAAACAACATTCAGCCCCTCTGTCTCTTTTTTGTCCAGAATAAGAACCGTGCCTTTCTCAAGATTTACGTTCTCCGCTCGGAAACGTCCAAACTCAACAAAAATGTTTTCGGGCAGCTCGTGACTCTTGATGTTCGAAAGGCTCTGGAACTTTATCCTGTTCCCGACAAGCCCGTTTCCGTAGTCGCCAAAATATCCGCTCATCAGCATATCTTCAATAATTGCGTCGCTGAACTGGATGTTTATAAATCCTTCGATTCCGCCTACCACACCTTTCATGGAAACAAGAAGCATCATCAGGTTTTCTTTTTGGCGTGAATTATTTCCGGTTGACGAGGCAGCCACATTTTCAATTGCACACTTTTTTGAAAGCTCAATTTTGCCGTCAGTTTGTTTCTGAACGTTCTTATAAACCACGTCCGCTATGATTTTAAGGAAATAATCCTTGAAAACTTTAAGGTCAAACTCCGTTATCAAATCATATTTTGCCGCATCCTGCTTCAAAAGAGCCTTTGCAAGTTGCATATCGATTTCGACCGTGAATCCGCCGTTCACAAAATCAAAATCGTAGAAAAAGCATTTCTGCGGGATTGAGTGCAAAAACTCGCCATTACAAAGCTGGTCTACATTATCACAGTGAAAATCGCAACGGTCGTTTATTATCACCGAAAATTCCTGATTCATAACCTGGCAGATATCCTCGCCCAGAAGCCACAGCTCCCTCTGCATATAGCGCGGATACCTGTCCGGCTGTCTGAAATTGTAGTCTTTTATTGTCTTACCGCTCACGTCCTGACTTGGCGGAAACTCACCGTTCATAATGCTTTCAACTTCAACTCCGAACACTTCCGCCAGCTTGGGCAAAACCGTAACATCGGGGCATCCTTCACCGCGCTCCCACTTCGAAACAGCCTTGTCGCTCACGTTGCATTTTTCAGCCAGCTCTTTTTGCGTCATGCCTTTCCGTGTCCGCATCTCGTAAATCAAAATTCCTGTCTTTTGTGCGTTCATACTTTTCTCCTTATGTCGCAAGTTCACGTGTCGCCGGCCGACTGCGCACAGGCTAATCATCGCTTCCGCGATTTCCGCCTGCAAGACTAATAATAGCACGCACAATCGCGTCTTGTAACCCAACGCGTGGTTTATCAGGGTAGAATTCTGAGTAGAGTCGGACATATTTGCTTTGGTGCACAGTTTTTGTGTGCCCCATACCCCGCACCGATGTCCTAGTTTCGTGCTGCACGACTTCCCCATACCCCGCGCAATCCGCATGACACAGCGCCCGCATTCTGCTAGAATAACGCCATGAACACAGAATACAAAATACGCGACGCACAAACCGAAGATGCCCCGCGGCTCGTGGAGATTTACTCCTATTACATCACGGATACGGCGGTTTCGTTTGAATACGAAGTGCCCACAGTCGATGAATTCAAAGAGCGAATCACAAAAATCAAAGAAAAATATCCGTATCTTGTATGCGAAAAAGACGGTGCCATTGTCGGTTACGTCTACGCAAGCGCATACAGCCCGCGAGAAGCTTATAACTGGACAGTCGCAACATCAATCTATGTCGATAAGAACATCCACCGCCAGGGAATCGGCAGCATGCTTTACGGCGCATTGGAAGAACGTCTCAAAAAACAGGGAATTGTGAACTTACTCGCGGGCGTTGCCTACTGCGACCCGGAAGACGAATATCTCACACAGGATAGCTTCAAGTTTCACACACGGATGGGATACGAAAAAGTCGCGCACATGAAAGAAATCGGCAAAAAGTTCGACCGCTGGTACGATCTTCTTTGGATGCAGAAAAAAATCTAAATCGCGCACAGTTAAGTCGCGCCACTTGCGCCAATTGCGTCATATCGAGACAATCGCGCCACACTGAAAAGCGCGCCTCGTTACAGTACCACTGCGCCGTTTGTCATGTCTTTTAGACGGGCGGCGAAAGTCGC
>JAEEGI010014782.1_pt1 | contig 16354 bp, 10 predicted proteins | sample 8958751 | NCBI WGS metagenome assembly JAEEGI01 (sample SAMN16246545, study PRJNA631951) | gut metagenome | biome: gut microbiome; feature: rumen; material: KS-attached | host: Bos | place: Iran: Karaj | collected 2018-10
GTACCGAGGATTTCAAGGACTGGGCCGAGCCCCAGAGCAATCCTCAGGGTGAAGTGATCACCTTTGGCAACGGCTCAATCACTCCTGTCGGTGTGATCGACTTTGCCGAGGTGACCGAGGAGCGTGTCAAGGTGTGTGACATCGTTGCGCCCTCTACCAATGATACGACCTATAAGTCAGAACCAGTCATCCTCTTGAATGGTCAAGAGTTCGTGCTGGGTTTGGATGGCACACTCGATGCCAACGAACTTCAGAACTTCGTGACCTCGACCTATGGCAGGGCTCCCGAGCCTCGCGTGCTCACTGCACAGGTTATATGGGTGATGACCAATGGCTTGACTGCTACTACAATCATGAGCAGCCCGTTTGAGGTGACCGTGATTCCGGCGCCCGCCGCTAAGCCCGACCTGTGGTATCTCGTTGGTTCTTGCATTGGTGACGGTTCTTGGGGCAATGATCCTAACAACATTGGTACCGCATTGATTCCCATGTACTCAGAGGCCGAAGACGACTTCTCGGTTCTGGTTTATGCTGGCTACTTCCCCGCCGGTCAGGGCTTCAAGCTCATCCATCAGCCCGGTAACTGGGACGAGCAGTGGGGCATGAAGGACGGCGCCATGGTGAAGAACGATGGCGGTAGCAGCAACATCGAGGTGGCTGCCGACGGCTACTATCTGTTGACCTACGACATGAATGCCGAGACGTTGACGATGACCCCCTATGATGGCGAAGTTGGTGTTCACACCATGATCACCATGCCTGGTGGCTATCAGGACTGGAATGTGACGGGCAATGCCATGTCGCCCATGAACACTCTGTACGAGAACCATGACTGGATCGTGAAGAATGTTACCTATGACAACACCGAGCTCAAGTTCGCTGCCGGTAAGTGGGATGTCAACTGGGGTAGCAACACGTTCCCCATGGGAACTGGTGTCCAGAATGGTGCCAATATCCCTGTTGAGGCTGGTACCTACACCGTAGTCTTTAACGACATCTTGGGCAAGTACTACTTCATGATGCAGTAATCCGGGATTCTCCTAATCATACTATCGGGGGCGCGCCAATGAGGTGCGCCCCCGATGCGTTAATACCCCCTGGGAGAACTTTGTGCGTTGAGAGTGCTCGTGCAAACGTTTGCATTTGAAAAATTTTTGCACAAATTTTGCTGAGAGCGTTGAGATTGCGGATAAATTACTATATTTGTGGAAAATATAACCATTAAAAACAATATAGACACGATGAAAAAGCTTATTACTACTGCATTTGTTGCAATGTTGCCCATGCTGATGCTGGCACAGGGCTGGCCCACCAACTACGGGGGCGTTATGTTGCAGGGCTTCTATTGGGACTCTTTCAATGATACCCGCTGGCCCAATCTGGAAAGGCAAGCCGATGAGTTGGCCGAGTTTTTCAAGCTCGTATGGATACCTCAGAGTGCATCGTGTGGCGGCACATCGATGGGTTATGATGACCTGTACTGGTTTACCAACTACAATAGCTCATTTGGTAGCGAGGCACAGCTGCGTTCGATGATCAACACGTTCAGGAGCAAAGGTATTGGTACCATTGCTGACGTTGTGATTAACCACCGCAAGAACCTGTCCAACTGGGTTAACTTCCCCACCGAGGTGTATAAGGGCGTGACCTACCAGCTGAAATCCACTGATATCTGCAAGAACGATGACGGTGGCGCTGCACTGGAATGGGCAACTGCCAACGGCTACGCGCTGAGCGACCGCAATGACTCGGGTGAGGATTGGGGCGGCATGCGCGACCTGGATCACTACAGCCAGAACGTGCAGAACAATGTGAAGGCCTATCTGGCCATGCTGCTCAACGACTTGGGCTACACGGGATTCCGCTACGATATGACCAAGGGTTATGCCGCCTCGTTCACGGGAATGTATAACTCGGCAGTCAATGTCGAGTACTCGGTAGGTGAGTACTGGGACGGCAACCTGAATGCTGTCAAGAACTGGATCGATGGCACCAAGGTGGGCGGCGTGGTACAGAGTGCTGCGTTTGACTTCCCGTTCCGCTACACCATTCGCGATGCTGCCAACAATAACAAGTGGACCAACCTGGGCGGCAGCGACCGTGGCTTGAACTTGGCAGCCAACTACAAGCGCTATTCTGTCACCTTTGTCGAGAACCACGACACCGAGTACCGCAGCGCCAGTGCGCCTCAGGATCCCATCAGGACCAATATCGAGGCCGCTAACGCCTATCTGCTGACTATGCCTGGTACCCCCTGTATCTTCCTCAAGCACTGGATCAGCTATAAGGAGAGTATCAAGCAGATGATTTATGCTCGCCAACTGGCCGGCATCACCAATACCAGCGCAACGACCAACTTGTCGAAGCAGGAAGCGCAGAACTACTATGTGCAGCGCACTATGGGTACACGTGGCGCCCTGCTTGCCGCTATGGGTAGCACCGCCTATAATATCCCTGCCACCTATGTGGAAGTGATGAGTGGCACCAACTACCGTCTGGCACTGAGCAAGACCACCGAGACCGCTTGGGCCAGCAAGCCCAGTGGAGAGTATGAAGGCGCTATCAGTGTGAAGCTTACTGCTGTAAGCCAGACCGAAGGCGCACAGCTCGTCTATACCCTTGACGGCAGCGAGCCCACCGCCAGCAACGGTACGCGCGTTGCCAGCGGCAGCAGTGTGAACATCAATGGCCAGACCACTCTGAAGGTGGGTCTGCTGATCAATGGCGCCGTGAGCGGTGTGATTACCCGCACTTACATCATCGACACCAGCGTGTTTGAGCCTTATGAGATTACCGTCTTCCTTAAGGATCCTACTGTAGCTCCTAACAACTGGTCGCAGGTGAACTTCTTCTCATGGGACAATACTTCCTCTCCTAACGGCGGCTGGCCCGGTGAGAAAATCACCAGTACCAAAGTTGTCAATGGCGTCAAGTTCTACTATGACACTTATACCATTCCCTCAAAGGACTACTATGTGAACTTCGTGTTCAATCAGGGCGGCAACACTGCATCGAGTCACCAGACTGAGGATGTGACCTATGTGAACAAGACCTCCTTCTTTGAGGTGACCACCCAGACCAACAAGTATCAGGTGACTGACGTTACCGACCAGTATCTGCCCTATCTGGACGAAATCGAGGGCGACGTGAACGGAGACGGTGAGGTGAATATCGCCGACGTGAACTGCCTAATTGACGTCATCCTGGGCGTAAAGCCGGCCAGCCTGTATGAAGGCCGTGCCGACGTGAACGATGACGGCGAGGTGAACATCGCCGACGTGAATGCTGTAATTGACGTTATCCTGGGATAACAGAGTTGCCGGTGCGGTGAGGAATGCTCACGGCCTGCGACTGAGAACGAAAATGATGAAATCATTAAGATACATTTGTTTGGCATTGGCACTGACGGCAGTTTTCAGTGCCAATGCTTATCGCATGGGCGACGTGAACGGTGACGGCGAGGTGAATATCGCCGATGTGAATTCTGTCATCGACATGATCCTGAGGGACGATCCTCAGCTGGCGGGTGATGTGAACAATGACGGTGAGATCAATATTGCTGATGTGAATGCCGTGATTGCCGTCATCCTGGGCGCTGATGAAGAACCGCCTTATGATGGACCTGTTGTGGGTGGCGATATCTCGATGCTGACCAAGTATGAGGCCCACCAGCGCATGGCTCTGCGTTATGGCATTACCAATGCGCATTACTATGATGTAAACGGGCAGGTCATCGACGATGTCATTACTTGGGCAAAGCAGCAGGGGTGGAACGCAGCACGCGTGCGCCTGTTTGTCAATCCTGCCAACGCTTCGGCCACCGACAAGGGTCAGGGTGTGATTCAGAACCTGGATACCGTCAAAGTGCTGGGACGTCGCATTAAGGAAGCAGGCATGCAGTTCATGCTCGACTTCCACTACAGTGACAGTTGGGCTGATCCCGTCAAGCAGTTCACTCCCGCCGAGTGGGCCGGCCTCGATGACGCGGCTCTGGAGGAGAAGATTTATGAGTACACGCGTGACTGTCTGCGTGCACTCAAGGCTGCCGGTGCCACTCCCGACTATATTCAGACTGGTAACGAGATCAGCTACGGTATGTTGTGGGGACCCGTTGGCACGCCGTCGGCCAATCTGCTGAAGTGCTATAGCGGCGACGAGACCAACTGGGAACGCTTTACCAATCTGCTCAAGGCCGCCGGCCGCGCATGCCGTGAGGAGTGCCCAGATGCCAAAATCATCCTGCACACCGAGCGTGTGGCCAAGCCCAACATCATGCTCAATTTCTACAACCAGATGCGTAACAAGCAGGTTGACTATGACATCATCGGCCTGAGCTACTATCCTTATTATCATGGTGATCTTTCTAATTTGGCCAATGCGCTCAACAGACTGACCAACAGCTATCAGGACAAGGACATCATGATAGTGGAAACGGGCTACAGCTATCACTATGCCATCTCGGGCGACTATGACCTGTCGGGCACGTGGCCCTTGACCGCTGAGGGACAGCGCAAGTTTGCTGCCGACCTGATCGCGCGTCTCAAGCCCTATGCTAGGGTGAAGGGCCTGTTCTGGTGGTTCCCCGAGGCTAACGAGTATGGCTTGGGAGGTAACTACTGGAACACACTGCACGTCAATGACCAGTGGTACAACGCCGGCTTGTGGGACCATCAAACAGGACGTGCAACACCTGCCTTGTATGAACTTAAATCGTTCCTGGAATAAACAAAAAGAGTTGAGCAAACGCTCAACTCTTTTGTTTAGGGTTTACTGAGATTGAAGTCATTCCTGTGGCTTGCGGGCCGTGACACAGATAAACCGGCGTCCCTCGTCATGACGGGCGTCGATGTTTTTGAACCCCGCTTCGTGCAGGCTCTGCTTAATCTCGTCGATGGAATAGATGCGCATGCCACCCACCACACGCTCGGTGACGCGGTCGCTCTCGGTGATTCCGTCCATCTCATTGGCGATAACCACCATGCCGCCAGGCTTGAGCACTCGCATCATCTCGACGGCGCCATTGTCAAGTGAGGGCCAGTAGTATATGGTCTCAAAGGCAGTTACCACATCAAAGATGTCTCGTGCCAACGGCATCTGGGTGATATTTCCACCCGAAATGTAGCATTTCTTATCGACAATCTCCCGATAGTTCAACTCGGTGGCAACTTTTAGCGACAAGTTGGACAGGTCTAGTCCCGTCACAGTACTTTCGGGCCATTTTTCCAGCATACGCTTGATATTGGCCCCGCCACCGCAACCGATGTCCAGAATACTGGCATTCTCTTTAATCTTCAGTTCAGAGAACACCCATTCGGGCATGGCGGCGTGTTTCTTGCCGTTCATAGCCTTCAAGACGCGATTGCCCCAGAATCCTCTCGGATGGCGGCCTCGTGAATAATATCTGTGGATTTTTTTCATCCCTGTATTTTATACGGCGACAAAGTTAATCGTTTTTTATCAATTTTGCAAATTGTTGAATATAAAAACCTGACAAAACGTTTAGCCTGCAAATACATTATTCATTTAAAACTCAAGCACCAGTGTTGCGCGAGCGGGCAAATTGATTACTCCGTCGGCGAGACTAACGCTTTTACCTGTAGGCACATCGCGTGCTACCGTGGCCCCTTCAAATACCTCATTGTAGCGGTCAAGCTTCATCTGCTTGGCTTTGGTCGTGCCGTTAAGAATTGTCACTGCGTGATGGCCGTTCAGCGTGCGTGCAACAACGTAGATGCCATCGTAGGGGATGAACTGGGTCATCTTGCCCTTGGTGATCACCTTGTTGCCTTGACGCCAGTGCAACAAGGCGCTCAGCCAGTTGAACATATCGTTTTGAGCGGACGTGCGTCCCTCGGCAGTAAATGCATTCTGAGTGTCACCAGGAAAGCCTCCAGGGAAGTCCTTGCGCACGTTGCCGTCGGTGACCTCCTTGGTGCCGTTCATCAGCACCTCGGTGCCGTAATACAACTGCGGGATGCGCTTGATAGTCAACAGCAGGGCCAGGGCCTGTTTGAGGGCGGCCACGTCCTGCCCGTTGTGCAGATAACGGTCGGTGTCGTGATTTTCGATGAAGGCCATCACGCTCGACGGGTTAGGGTAGAGGTAGTCCAGGCACAGGCTGTTATATACACGGTTGTAGCCGCGCCACCAGCCGTCGGTTTCCTCATGGCGAGCACTGTCCATTTTCTCATAGAAGGAGAAGTCCATGACCGTTTTGAGATAACTCTCGGGCTTGCCCATCTTGTTGTCCTTTTGCCAGGCAGCGGTATAAGCGGGATTCTCGACCCAAGTCTCGCCCACGGTGTTGAAGTTGGGATACTCGTTGTCGAGCCGCTTCATCCAGCGTGCCATGGCGTCGGCATAGGCGTATGGGTAGGTGTCCATGCGGATGCCGTCGATGCCCACGGTCTCAATCCACCAGATGCTGTTCTGGATCAGGTAGTTCATCACGTGCACGTTGTGGTGGTTCAGGTCGGGCATTGTGCGCACGAACCAGCCCTCGACAGTCTCTTTAAGGTCAACCTCGCTGGCATAGGGGTCCATTACCGGTGTGAGCTTGTAACTCGTCTGCAGGTAATTGTTTTTGTAATCAGGTTGGTTGAACCAATCATGGCTGGGCATATCGTTGAGCCAGGGGTGGTGGCTGCCGCAGTGATTGAAAATCATGTCCATCACCACCTTGAGGCCGCGGCTGTGGGCCTCGTCGCACAGACGGCGGTACTCCTCGTTGGTGCCGAAGCGCGGGTCCACCTTGTAGTAGTTGGTAGTGGCATAGCCGTGATAGGTCGAGTGGTTGTGGCCGTCGGGCGAATTGTTCTCCAGCACGGGAGTGAACCACAGGGCGGTCACACCCAGTTGGGTGAAGTAGTCCAGATGCTGGCGGATGCCCTCGATGTCACCGCCGTGGCGCAGGCTGGGCTGCGTCCTGTCGTTCTTGTAGGCTTCCATGCCTGCGATCTGGTTGTTGGCGGGATTGCCGTCGGCAAAGCGGTCGGGCATGAGCATGTAGAGCACATCATCGATGCTGAACCCCATGCGCTTGTCACCGCTCATCTCGCGGGCAAGCAACTGATATTTCACTTTTTTCTTGCTGCGGCCCTGCTTGAAGATCATTTCCATCGTGCCGGGCTCGGCACCACGGGTATTCAGATAGACGAGCAGATAGTTGGGCGAATCCAGACGTACCAGGCTGTCGATAGTCACACCCGCATAGTCGATAGCCACCTCGGCATCACGGATGCCCTCGCCATAGACCATGAGTTGCACACTCGGATCTTTCATCCCTACATACCAGTTGGTAGGCTCGATGCGGTCCACCTTGACCGCTGCATGGCTAGCCATTACACCCATGGCCAGTGCCATTATCAATAATAATTTCTTCATTTAGGTTCTATGTAATCGGTTAAAAATGTGTGGTTTAGAGGAGTTTGGGGAGTTGGAATAGGCGGGTGCCGTTGGAGCCCTTGATGAGGATGTAGTGGCCTTCGGGGCGGTGCTCTGCGATAGCGGCCTTGACTTGCTCAACGTCATCGAACTTGCGATAGGGACAGTCGATGTCCTCGAATTCCTTGCCCACGAGCCATACTTCGTCGAAGGGGCAACCCTTTAGTTTTTCTACCACGCGGACGTGTTCCTCGTGGCTGCTGTCACCGAGTTCTCGCATCTCGCCCAGGATGGCCATTTTGGGACTGACTTGCATGACGCTGAAGTTGTCCAGTGCCGCTGCCATCGAGGTGGGGTTGGCATTGTAGGCGTCCACGATGAGGTGGTTATGCTCGGTGTCGGTGAGCTGTGAACGGTTGTTGGACGGCGTGTAGTTCTCTATCGCATGGCAAATCTGCTCGGGGGTGATGCCGAAATGCAGGCCCACTGTAGCTGCTGCCAGCACGTTGTCGATGTTGTAGCTGCCGATGAGGTGGGTGCTCACCTCATGCCAATCGCCGTCCTTCTCGCGCCATTTCAAGCGCAGGAAGGGGTCACAGGCAATCATTTGGCCATACACGCATGCGTCCTGTTTGGTTTCATCGCAGGTGTAGCGCTCAGACTTGACGCCAGAAGGCAAAATGGACATCAGGTGCTCGTTGTCGGCATTGACAAAGATGACGCTGTCAGGACGTTTGGCCAGATTGTCGTAGAGTTCGCCCTTAGTGCGTATCACACCTTCCAGAGAACCGAAACCTTGCAAGTGGGCTTTTCCCACGTTGGTAATCAGTCCGCAGGTGGGCTCGGCCGTCTCGGCCAGTGTCTTGATGTCGCCTGGATGGCTGGCACCCATCTCGATGACTGCAATCTCGTGCATGACGCTGAGGCGGAACAATGTCTTGGGCACGCCCACATCGTTATTGAAGTTGCCCTCGGTGGCCATTTCGTCATATCGCTCGCCCAGGACAGCGCGTACAAGTTCCTTGGTCGTCGTCTTGCCGTTGGTGCCAGTGATGCCAATGACAGGGATATCGAAGCGTCGGCGATGCTCGCGTGCCATGTCCTTGTAGGCCTGTAACGTGTCAGGTACGAGAATCATCTGCTTGTCGCCATTGTAGTTGTTGTAGACCTGCTGGTCATCAACTATAGCGACAGCGCAGCCCTTGTCCAGTGCTTGTGCTGCAAACTGGTTGCCGTCAAACGATTCGCCCTTCAAGGCGATAAAAATGCTGCCCTCGGGGCACTCGCGGCTATCGGTGGTGATGACCGGATGCTGCATGTAGATTGCGTAAAGATCTTTACTGTCCATAATCTGAAGTATTATTTGTGGCAAAATTACAAAAATAACGGCTTTTTTATCTAATTTTGCACCCGAAATTTAATGTGCGCAACAAAATGAATACAACCAAGAGAACTATAGCCATCGTGTGTGGTGGCGACTCCTCGGAATATGAGGTTTCCCTGCGTTCGGCCCAGGGTATTGATTCGGCCATGGACCATGATCGTTACGATGTGTATATCGTTTTGATCAGGAAAGAGGATTGGCATGTCAACCTGCCTGACGGAAGACAGCCTGTCATCGACAAGAACGACTTCTCGTTCATGAAAGATGGCGAAAAGATCCGCTTCGACTATGCTTATATCACCATTCACGGCACTCCGGGCGAAAACGGCGTGTTGCAAGGCTACTTTGACATGATAGACCTGCCTTACTCGACCTGTAACGTGCTGGTTGAGGCGTTGACGTTCCATAAGTTTGCGCTGAACAACTACCTGCGAGCCTTTGGCTGCTCGGTTCCCGACAGCATCCAGGTGCGCCGCGGTGTGCCTCACGGATGGACCGCCGAGAAGGTCAAGGACTATCTGGGTATGCCCTGCTTTGTCAAGCCCACTGCCGACGGTTCGAGTTTCGGCGTCACCAAGGTGAAAAGCTGTGACCAGCTGGACGAGGCCATGGAATTTGCCTTCAAGCAGTGCGACAATGTGATGATTGAGCGCTTCCTCGACGGTACCGAGGTGACCGTAGGCTGCTACAAAACCAAAACGAAATCGGTGGTATTCCCTGTTACCGAGGTCGTTACCGACAACGAGTTCTTTGACTACGATGCCAAGTACAACGGCCAGGTTGAGGAAATCACGCCTGCCCGCATCAGCGATGAGCTGACCGCCGCATTGCAGGCCGAGACGTCCCGCATCTACGACATCCTGCACTGCAACGGTATCATCCGCATCGACTACATCATCACCAAGAACCCTGACGGCAGTGACCACATCAACCTGTTGGAGATCAATACCACTCCCGGTATGACGGTTACCAGCTTCATCCCGCAGCAAGTGCGCGCCGCTGGCCTTGATCTGAAAGACGTTCTCACCGACATCATTGAGAACCAATTCCAGTAGGATTAGCTGTGAACTGGTGGTTGCTGATGCTGATTTGTCGATAAAATAGTGTGCTTTGTCTAATTTTTTTGTTACAGTTTTGTTAACGAAGTACTTTTGTGCAACAGTAAGAAATAGCGAAAAGTATTAGGTAAAGCAAGATTAGTTTCAGACTCATTTTCATCTTCACCTTGATGGTGAAAAAAATTTAGGGACATCAGTTACATTTTCATAACCACAAGTTTATAGTTTTTATTGAACACACACAGCGATCCGCTGCTTCGAAAGATGCGGCGGATTGTATTTTTAGTGTGGTGAAATCTGCATTTGCACGCCCGCAAATTTTCAACTATCTTTGTACCCATATTATCATCAACCGACATCACTATATAAATTATAAAGAAATGCTGAATCGTTTCGTTTTTATCATCGCCCTGTTGCTGATGCCCATCATCGCTACCGCCTGTTCTGGCCGTTCAAACGATGGGCAGAGTGCGCCTGCGCCTGTTGCTGTCGATACCCCCGTGGTTAATCTTCCCCAAATGCCGCCATTGCCCGATCGCCCCACAGGCACGGCAATGATTGTTGTTTCTAAACGTGACTGCACTCTCAGCGTGTATGACCGCAATAGCCAGGGTGATACCATCATCGTGGCACAATACCCCTGCTGCATGGGCAAGAACAAGGGCGACAAGGTGAAGCGAGGCGACATGCGCACGCCAGAGTCACCTACTGGCAGGCCTTTCAAAATCACGATGATACAGGACGCCTCGACATGGAAACACGACTTTGGCGACGGCCGTGGCAGCATCAAGGCCTATGGACACTGGTTCCTGCGACTGGCCACTCCCGGTTACAAGGGCATCGGCATTCACGGCAGTACCAACAACGAGGGTTCCGTTCCCGGTCGTGCCAGCGAGGGCTGCATCAGGCTGCTGGATAAGGACATCATCACCCTCAAGGAGCACTTCGCCTATGTGGGTATGCCTGTCATCGTCCAACACGAGGACCAGGCTCCGTTCCCCTGGGAACTGCGCGCCCGCCAGAAAAGTACTAAATAAGGCTTACTCCCCATCAATCAGTTTGTACCCGATGCCGCGCACGTTGACGATGCGCAATGTGGGGTCAAGGGCTAGGCGATGCCGCAATTTGGTGATGAATACATGCAGGCTCTTGTTGTTGAAGAAGCTGTCATCGCCCCAAAGCTCGAGAAGTAACGATTGGGACGTCACCACCTCGCGCGGATGCAGGCACAAACGCCTCAAGATCTCGCTCTCGCGGTAGGATAGCTCGAGCCGAGCGCCCGTCGGCACATGCGTCAAGCGCTGAATGATTGCATCAAACAGGTATTGCCCAATGTTGAAACGAGTTGCTTGCTCGGGTTGCTGCGTTATCGTGCATGCGCGTCCCAGCAAGGCCTTGATGCGGACGATGAGTTCCTGCATGCCAAAAGGTTTCTTCAAGTAATCGTTGGCTCCCATCTCAAACCCATGTACCACATCGTTGACTGCCGAGCGTGCTGTCAAGAAAATGACAGGCGTAAGCCGGTCGCTCTTGCGGATGCGTTTCACCAGTTCAAAGCCGTCGAGTCGTGGCATCATCACATCCACCACGAGCACATCGGGCTTATTGGCTGCATATAACTTCAACGCTTCCTCTCCATCGCCCGCTACGGTTACCTGGAATCCTTGACCATCCAGCGTGTCCTGTATAATCATCGCCAGGGTGCGCTCGTCCTCGGCTAGCAATATGTTGATGGTCTCGTTCATAGGAAAATGATAGTAAAAGTGGTGCCCTGGCCCCTTGTGCTTGAAACATCGATGCTCCAGCCGTGCTTCTCGACCATCGTTTTGACATAGAACAATCCCAGGCCGTAGCCCTTGACATCGTGCAGATTTCCTGTGGGCACGCGGTAGAACTTGTCGTAGATGTGCGGCAACTTGTCAGGTGCGATTCCCATGCCATGGTCAGTCACGCTGATGGCGGACGGGCTGGCGGTAATTTCGACACGAGCCTCGTCGGGGGAATACTTGATGGCGTTGTCAATTAGATTGTTCAAGATATTGCTCAAGTGAGCGCGGTCGGCTTGCACGGTCAACCCTTCGGGCTCGATGTGGGTCGTGAAAACAACGGGTTTATCGGCCTTCAACTGCTGCTGCTCGATGATGGGCTGTAGCAAAAGGGTAACATCAACGGCCTCGATGTTGAGGCGGAACTGTCGGCGGCGTTCCATGCTCATCGACAGGATTTGCTCGACCATGCCGCTCAAGCGTTCCAGCTGCTGCTTGCATAGGTTCAAATAATTGTGGCGCTTGGCTTCATCGGTTTGATCGCCAAAGTTGAGCAGGGCATCGTTGGCGGCATAGGCCACTGCAATGGGCGTCTTCAACTCATGGGTGATGTTGTTGGTGAAATCGGTCTTCATTTCATCGATAGAGCGTTGCCTGAGAATCATCTTAATTAAGAAGTAGAAAGCCAATCCCAGCAGCAACACAATGAGTCCTGATGCCGTCAAGATGCCGGCCATTTCCCGCAGGACCAGTCCCGTGGTGGGCTCGATGGTGAGTTCGTAACGGCCGTAATAATCCCAATCATAAATGAAAAGGCGTGCGTTCTTGCTGGGAACATACCCTGGTGTTGCGTACTGAAAGACAGTGTCGGTTTTGATGCAGACTAATTTGTGTTCGCCGCTCAGACCCAGCTGCTGCAGGCCTGCCGTCAGCAGGGTGTCGTATTTCTCATACCTGGTGCCCTCGAAGCGGTCCACGCCCAAATGCAAACCCTGCTGAATCATTGAGGCCAGTTCGGTGACCGATATCTGATCTTCAAGCATCTTCATGAAGGCATCATCGCCTGCAATGCTGTCGCTCTCGGCCTGAGGACTTGAACGCAGCACTACACCCGTTTTCTGTTCCAATGTTTCGCCATCGAGCGTAACTTGTGTGGTCGTGACTGCCTTGGCGGTGATGCTGCCATCCTCGCCGATGCCGGCTCTCACGTCCATCTTGCCGTGAGGCCCTTTGTCCTCGATGCTCTTGAGGCGCAGGAATACCTCTTTGAGGTCGGCGACGCGCATGGCTTCGCGGATGTCGTTATCCATCTGTTCTCCCAGGGTGAAGTTCAATTGCTCCAACCAATAGGCCTGATAGGCAGCGACGCCCAATAGCGCCACTATCACCAACACCGCGATATACTTCAACCTCATGTTCATCATCTGCAAAAATACACAAATAACCCATTAGTTTCCTACTCCGTTAAGACTAAATAAGTTTTTGGGTGAAGCAGGTTTCGCCCGAGCTCTCATTGGGGACCTGTCGCAAACCGCTACGCTCGAAGTGTTTGAAAGAAGAAAAAGCCCCGATTGGGATTGATATTGTCAGATTTATATTGTATCTTTGCCATGTCATTGTGGTTTTGACTGTTTTTTATTTTCAGCTCTACGTGATGTGACATTAACCACAAGGCCCAAAGAATGTGTGACTGAAAAACCTTTATTATCAATAACTTAATAGTTTATCCTTATGAAACAGAACAATCATCAATTCATGCGTGCAGTGTTGTTCATTGCCATTTTATTCACGAGTTTCATGGGCGTTGCCGCATCAACGCCAGGTTTATTAACCGAGAGTGGCCTGCCGAAGACGAACACCCCTTCGATTTATCTGGGTGAGGGCGTAGGCAAGTACACTGTGAGTACAAACAGTGTGGTAGGTAGTGAAGTTTATTGCCGTATCAATTCCGGCGAGTGGTTCCATTACAAGAAGCCCCTTGTTTTTGATGAACATGGCAGTTACCAGATCGAAGCCTATGCCACTTCCTACTTTCATTCTCCCAGTGACATCATTTCCAAAACCTTCGTTGTCGATGAGAGCACAGGCGCAAACTTGGTGGACCCAGATGCCGATGACCCCTCGATCATCTTCCATAATGGCTTCAAATACAAGATTAACGGTTCCACGTTGTCATTAACACGCCAGACCGATGCCATGTGTTCGGGCGAATTGATCATCCCTCCCAGCATTACCCATAACGGTGTGACCTATCCTGTCACCGAAGTGGAGGACTGGTCGTGTTATAGTACCAACAACATCTCCTATGTCTATATTCCCAGCTCGGTGACCGAGGTTGGCATGTATGCCTTCAACAGTTGCCCCAAGTTGAGGGCCATAGATGTTGACCCGGCCAATCCCAACTATTGTGATATTGACGGAGTGCTGTACAACAAGGCAGGGACCTACCTGCTGAGCTATCCCAATGCGCGCTCGACCAAATACACGATACCCGATGGCGTCATCATGATTTACTACAGCGCATTCCAGGAGGATTTCGATCTCGAGGAGGTCATCATTCCCAACAGTGTGATCAGCATCCGCACGAGTGCGTTTAGTTGTTGTGAATCACTCAAGTCGATAGTGCTACCCAGCAACTTGAGCGTATTTGACTGGGCGGTCTTTAACTATTGCAAAGATTTGAAATCGGTGACCTTCCCATCCACTATCACCAAGATTCCGGCGTGGACTTTCGAGGGATGCCGCTCACTGGAAAGCGTGGTCATCCCTGCTAATATCAAGACCATTGAAGATTGGGCTTTTCAGGACTGTTTTGCCCTGAAGTCGGTTACGCTGAATGAAGGATTAAAGAGCATTAACAAAAATGCGTTTCAACAGTGCTACTCATTGCCTGAGATTTCCATTCCCAGCACTGTGACGACTATTGGAGAAGGCGTGTTCTACCGTTGCCGAAGCATGGTTGATATTCATGTTAACCCTGCCAATACTCAATACTGTGACGTTGATGGCGTTCTTTACAGTAAGGACAAAACCAAGCTGTTGGCCTATCCCTTAGCTGCTCCCAGGCATAACTATGACATCCTGCCCACGACCCAGGTCATCGGCCCGCAGATTTTTGATTCAAGCCAATTATTAGAGTATGTCAGCATTCCATCTGGCGTCACATCAATAGGGGATTATACATTCTGGTATTGCGATAGCTTGAAAAAGGTATACAGCTATATCGAGAATCCTGCTAATGTCTCGGTGGGTTCGATGTCCTTTTATCAATATCCGACTGATCCTGAAAGGATACTTTACGTTCCACAGGGCACTGTCGAGCTGTACCAGGCAGAGACTAAATGGAGTAAGTATTTTGGCTCCATTGTTGAGATGACTGCCGGCGACGTTGATGGCGATGGCAGTATGTCAATCGACGATGTGACTTCGCTTGTAGATCTCCTGCTGAGCGGTGAACAATTGCCTGGTTATGCCGATGTTGATGGCGATGGCACTGTCACCATCAGTGATATCACCATACTCATTGATATGCTGTTGGCAGGAAACTGATAACCGCTTTTGATTTGGTAATTAAACAATCGCAATCAAGGGCAAGGCTGGATTCCGGTCTTGCCCTTGATTGTGCTGCTGCTTTACTCCATGATATCGGCACACGCACACACGCATAGCCCATAGGGAAGGATGCCCGTTAAGACTAAATAAGTTTTTGGTTAAGACTTGGTAAGTCGCGCAAGCAGGGTGGAGTAGGGCGATGACGGTAATTTTGCCGCCGAAATCTATCGAAAAAGAAATGAGAATGGCAAGAATTATCGTGATGATGGTAGCGGTCATTGTGACGGCTACTAATGCGTTGGCCCAGGATATTACCGGGCAAGTAGAAGAGAATCAAGATAGTATCGCTTTGAGCATCGGTGACACCATTGCGCTCAGTGATGTGGAAGTGGTGACGATGCGCCAGTTGGTCAAGACGCTGGACGATCGCATGAGTTACAATGTGCAGGCCGACCCTGAAGCAAGCACGAGCACAGTGCTGGACATGCTGCGCAAGGTGCCGCTGGTGAGCGTTGACGGCGAGGACAACGTGCGCGTCAACGGCGGCAGTAGTTTCAAGATTTACAAGAACGGCCGTCCTGACCCCGCGTTGTCTTCCAATCCCAGGGAGGTGCTGCGTGCCATGCCGGCCAGCGTGATCAAGCGCATTGAGGTCATTACCGAGCCGGGTGCGCGCTATGACGCCGAAGGAGCCACGGCCATCTTGAATATTGTCACTGTGGAGGGCGTGCGCATTGAGGGCATGAACGGCACCGTGTCGGCATCGGTCAACTCCTTCTGGTCGCCCAATGCGAGTGCTTATATCGCCGCCCGTGCCGGTAAGTTCACCCTGAGTGCGACAGGTTTTTACCAGAAACAGTCTCACCGCCAGTTTGCCGGTGAGGACGAGACGTGGATGACCTATAAGGACACAGGTGCCTCGATGTATAACCTTTATCGTAATAAGCAGCCCGCTTGGGTATATAACCTTAACCTGAACGCCAGCCTGGAAATCGATTCACTGAACTTGATCACAGCGTCTTTTGGCGGTTACCGCTACGGCCTGAATATCTACGGCGAAAGCCATATCGAATATCATGATGCGGCAGGGCAGTTGATTACCTCCTATGACAACCCATTTAATGTGCCGCTGTATGGTGGCATGTCATGGAACGGCCGTGCCGACTGGGAGCATCGCACCAGCCGCAAAGACGAAGTGCTGACCGCGTCCT
>JAEEGI010014785.1_pt1 | contig 16353 bp, 9 predicted proteins | sample 8958751 | NCBI WGS metagenome assembly JAEEGI01 (sample SAMN16246545, study PRJNA631951) | gut metagenome | biome: gut microbiome; feature: rumen; material: KS-attached | host: Bos | place: Iran: Karaj | collected 2018-10
CCAGATGAGCTCTAGAAATTATGGCAAATCAGCCTCTTACGTGTCTCTGGGCATGTAAAACTCAAGCGGAAAAGCCAGATCAGCGCTGGAAATTATGGCAAATCAGCCTCTGAAGTGCCTCTGGGCATGTAAAATTCAAGTGAAAAAGCCAGATCAGCTCTGGAAATTATGGCAGATCAGCCTCTGAGAAGCTCCTTGGCATGTAATTTCAGAGTAGAAGACCATGAAGCATAATACGCGTCAGCACAAAGCTCATTTTGAGGAGGCTGTGGTATGAAGCGCTTTTTGAGGTTCACTCCAATTTTTAAATATCCATGCACTTGAAGTGCATTTTCAGAGAATTGATTCAGAATTAATCATCTGTCTTCATACTAATCGCCTCTGCAATAGCTTAATGGAGCGAAAATGGGTAGTGTTTTCACTAGAACGCACTTTGTAAGTGCACTCCAACTCGGGACTTTTGATGCTACTAGTAAGACTTTCAAAAACGCACTCTTACCATATTTCCGCTTGATCGCATAATGGTATGAAAACCACCGCCCAAAGTGGAAGAAGATACTGGCCCAACTTAAAGGAACAGAGTAAATGGCATGTCAAGGGGAACGTGGAATACCGCAGCGGGGTGCTCACGAAAGTATATAGAGCCGTAGAAGAAGACAGCGCCTTGCGAGGATATGCCGCGAAAGCCCCTTGACGTGCCTTGATGCGCCACCCTTACACCCCGCGGGTGGCACTTTTATGTGCCGCCCCTTGGCTACCTCTGGGGGCAAAGAGTAAATTATTGAATAGAATTATATAGGAAATTATTATGTTATAAAAAGGGCAACACACTTAAGTGTTACCCTGATTTTTAGAACATTGGAGACGGTTCTGACTGTCTCATGTTTCTGAATCTATTCCATTGTTTTTGAGTTGGGCTTGTAGCCGGGCAATTGTCTTGGAAAGATCTTCGTTTGTCTTGGAAAGATCTTCGTTTTTTCTGGAAAGATCTTCTTTTTCTCTTGTGAGCTCTGCATTTTCTTCAGTGAGTTCTTTAAGCCTTCTTTTTGTATATGCCTCGTGGCGAAGGTAGTCATCACGATCGCGGGCAATCTTAGCAATATTATAATCTTCGTTTGAGAGATATACTGTTTCAACGGCAGATGTCATATAATCATTGTTACTTGCTACCATCTTTAGTTCCTCCCATGTCTTAGATTTAAAAAGTCGAGCCCAGGTATCAATATCTCGGGACTTATCGTCTTCTGTTGCCAATTCTGTATGATTTAATGATATCACAATGAGATGTGTAATTGTTGGTGATAGTGCCAGTGTTACTCATAAAAATCCTTTCTTGTTTTGAATATGTGGTGAAATCTACAGCGAAATTGCTGATGCCATGCATGAATTTGACAGGCTGGCTCGGAATGAGCACAGGGGATATAATAGCAGATTTATTTCGGGAAATCTTTAAGACTTTCTTAAGATTATGGGGAAATATTAAATTTTTCTTAATAAGTTGACGGCTAATCATCCATTGTTTGGGCAAAAGAGCTGTTGAAATGGGGCAAAGAGAGCGGTCCCTAGCGCCTCGGTTGAATTGCCACGTTCTGTGGCATGGGTAGTAAATGTTATCGTAATTTTGTATAATTGTTTCACGCGCGACGATTTTGGATGAATGTTTATTTCTCAAAAGAGATGGCGGTTTTGTGATATTTCTTAAGGAGGGAATATATATGGAACAAAAGAAATGTATTGGAAGAAAGCTGCTGAGTTTTTTGCTCACGCTGGCTCTTGTTCTCGGGCTGTTGCCGGGGATGGGCATGACGGCGTATGCTGCAACGTATAGCGAAAGTAGCATTAACGTCAATGCAGATGGATCTGTTACAGCTACATTTACTGTAACGGATACAAATTACATTAATAATGGCATGAAAGGGTGGCTGCTCTCCCTTATGACCAGTGAACCTTCTTTAGTGGCAGGCAAGAACAATATAATTGCATATGATAAACATCCCTATGGCTATGAAAATTGCGCTCATTATTTTTTTATATCAAGTGAGGTTAAATCAGGACAGATCACTGTAACATGGCCTGCATCTGCGAATGATCAGAAAGAAAATTGGAGCGCTGATGGAGAGGGAGTTTCAACAAAAAAGCTTTCTGACTATTCACGTGGGACGTGGTATTTCGCAGTCGGTCCGAGATACGTCCGTACTGACTGGAGTGGTTCTGAAGTAGGAGCAGGAAAAGATGGTTTTTGGGAAAACTGCGAGTATTACATTGGTAGTAAAGCTGTCGATACACAGACCATTACCGCTTCCGATGTGACCGCCACCTACGGTGACACGGATAAGAGTGTCAGCGCCACGACGGACGGTAACGGCGCAATCAGCTATGCCGTCAAGTCTGGTAGCGAGAATTATATTGATGTGAACGCCTCCACCGGCGCACTGACGATCAAGAAAGTTCCGGCAGACGGCAAAGCTTACGTCACTGTCACGGCAGCGGAAACTGCTACCTATGCGCAGGCTACCAAGGAAGTGACTGTAACCATCAACAAGGCGAATGCTGTTGCAGCCACCGTCACTGCGAACAACCGCACCTATGATGGAACGGAGAAGCCGCTGGTGACTGTTACCGGAGAAGCAACCGGCGGCACGATGCAGTATGCTCTCGGCACCGCGACCGAAGCAACTGAACAATATACCACACCCATCCCTGCAGAAACCAACGCGGGAACCTACTATGTATGGTATAAGGTTGTTGGAGATGATAGCCATAAAGATACTGAAGCGCAAAATCTTCCTGTAACTATAAAGAATGCGATTCAGCACACTGTAACCTTCAAGGTAGTAAATGGTAAATGGAATGATGGGATAAATGCAGATAAGATAGTGACACTGAAAGGTGCCGAAGGAGATACACTGAAACTAACTGCAGATCAGATTCCTGAAGTTGGAAATGAGCCCAGCAGTTCTTATGAGGCAGGAAGCTGGGATGTAACACCTAGCAATGAAACAGCTATTACACAAGACACTATATACACTTATACTTATGGTCTTAAGGTTACAAGCAAACTGGAACAGGTCATCGAAGCCGGCGACGTGACAGCAACATTAGGTGATACAGATAAGAAAGTAACAGCAAGTGTTACAACTCCTGAGGCAGGTGGCGGAGCAATCAGTTACGCTGTCAAGGATGGCAGTGGAGACTATATTGATGTTGATGCTTCCTCAGGAGCACTGACGATCAAAGCTGTTCCTGCAGATGGTAAAGCATTCGTTACCGTTAAGGCGGCTGAGACAGATGATTATGCAGAGACAACAAAAGAAGTGACAGTTACAATATCACAGCCATCTGTTACTCCTAAGGTAGAACTGAACAATAGCACACTGTCTCTTACAGTAAATGAAGAAAGTACACTTACAGCAACTACGGTTCCTGCTGATCAGCCTGTAACCTGGAGCAGCACAAGCCCAGATGTTGCAACAGTAGATTCGACAGGAAAAGTAACTGCTAAGTCAGCTGGAACAACTAAGGTGGTGGCTACAATTACAGTTGATGGTCGGGATTACCCGGCTGAATGCGATGTTACTGTAGCAGCAGCTCCTACCCCGGAGCCAACTCCTACACCAGATACGCCAAGCGTTGTGATCGATATCGATACATTGAACGTTGCTGTAAATGAGGAGCAGCAGATAGATGTAACCGTTGTTCCGGCAGGAACACCTGTTACATGGACAAGTTCAGAGCCAACCATCGTTTCTGTGGATAGTACAGGTGAGGTTAAAGGTCTTTTGCCTGGTAGATCAACAATCACAGCAACCATAACAGTTGGTAGTGACACATACAGTGATGAGTTCACGGTAATTGTTTCTGACGAACCGGTTTCCGAAGGTGTGACTATTACACCAAGATCACTTAATCTTCAAGTGGGTGGCGGAAGACAGCTTGGCGTTGAGACAATCCCTGTTGGCGCACCTGTTAGATTTGCAAGCGGTAATGAAGCTGTAGCAACAGTTGACGATGATGGTATAGTTACTGCAGTGGCACCTGGTATTGCGGTAATCAGCGCAACAATTTCTGTTGGTGATACTGTGTACGCCGCAACATGTTTTGTCACAGTTACTGCAGAGCCGGTGGTAGAAGATACCATCGACAGACACGCACACGTTTATGAGTGGGATACGATCAATGCGACAGCAGATCAGGATGGCGAGATGAGATATCAGTGCCGCATCTGCGGAGATATCCAGACCAGAGTTCCGATCACTGCTTACTACATCTTTAACAAGGAAACAACTGAGAAGATCAGAAGAGCAAAACAGGGCGAGACTGTGAAGATCGAGACCGCAAGATGGATCTCATTCCACAAGATGGTAATGGAAGCCCTTGCAGAAAGACCAGACGTAACCCTTGAAGTAAGCTTCCTAGACGAAGGACACAAGGGAGCAAGAAAGTCATTTACTATCCCGGCAGGAACAGATACAAAGTCTCTTGTAGACGACAAGGGATTTGCAGGATTTATCTATCTTACAAACAAGTTTGATAATACAGTAACTACACCATAACTATTGATGGCTCCGAGTCAGTAATGACTCGGAGTCTTTGCTTGAGGAACAACATAGTTTAAATCGGTGATGTTGTACTGGTGTATGAAGAAAATCGATGACAATGCAGAACTAGAAGTGATTACTTGACTGCGGGCCTTACTTTGTGCAATCAGGTCACCAACCGGGCCAGGCAGAAGGGGTATCTTGAGCTGGGAAATGTAGAGGCTTCGGGCAGGATGAAGTTTATGGCAAACAAGCCTCAGAAGTGCCTCTAGGCATATAAAACTCAAGCGGAAAAGCCAGATCGGATCTGGAAATTATGGCAGATCGGCCTCTTACGTGCCTCTGGGCATGTAAAACTCAAGCGGAAAAGCCAGATCAGCTCTGGGAATTATGGCAGATCGGCCTCTGACAAGCTCCTTGGCATGTAATTTCAGAGAAGAAGACCATGAAGCATAAAACGCGTCAGCACAAAGCTCATTTTGGGGAGGATGTGGTATGAAGCGCTTTTTGAGGTTCACTCCAATTTTTAAATATCCATGCACTTGGAGTGCATTTTCAGAGAATTGATTCAGAATTAATCATCTGCCTTCATACTAATCGCCTCTGCAATAGTTTAATGGAGTGAAAATGGGTAGTGGTTTAACTAGAACGCATTTTGTAAATGCACTCCAACTCGGGACTTTTGATGCTACTAGTAAGACTTTCAAAAACGCACTCTTACCATATTTCCGCTTAATCGCATAATGGTATGAAAACCACCGCCCAAAGTGGAAGAAGATACTGGCCCAACATAAAGGAACAGAGTAAATGGCATGTCAAGGGGAACGTGGAATACCGCAGCGGGGTGCTCACGAAAGTACATAGAGCCACAGAAGAAGACAGCGCCCTGTGAGGATATGCCGCGAAAGCCCCTTGACTTGCCTTGATGCGTCACCCTTGCACCCCGCGGGTGTCACTTTTATGTGCCGCCCCTTGGCTACCTCTGGGGGACAAAGAATAAATTATTGAATAGAACAATATAGGAAATTATTATGTTATAAAAAAGGACAACACTCAAAAGTGTTGCCCTGACTATTATTTATATTTCTTCTTTACCTCAGCGTACTGCGCGTTTATCTCCTGGAGAGCAGCTGTGTCGCCGTCCATGTTGTCGGGATGATATAGCTTTACGAGTGATTTGTACTTCTTATCTACGCTCTCTAAGCTGCTACAGCCAGCGAAGAAGTCAAATGCTGCATGGGGAGTAGGTTCGGGGGCACGCTTGGGATCATCGTAGTCGTCCTCGAAGTCCTCGTCTTCCTCGTCGTAGTCTTCATCGTCGTAATCTTCATCATCATAGCCGCGCTGATTGAAGTCTTCCAGCTCGTCGTATTCTTCATCACCATAGTACTCATCCGGATCATCATACTCATCGGGATCATCGTACTCATCAGGATAGTAGTCACGCCTGCTCAGCCTCTCGTATCTGCCGCGATGGGGCACTGCCCGGCGGGCGTCATATCGGCCTCTGTCGTCGTAGTCATCGTACTCATCGCCGTAGTCGTTCTCAAAGTCTTCATCATAATCATCGTCATAGTCGTCTTCATTATCATAGAAAGAAGCTTTAGAACCGCGCCTGCGATCTCTTTCTTCCTGCTCAAATTCGCGGTTCCTCTTTCTGACCCACTTATCATACTGGCGCTCCTCATGCTTTCTTCCTGCATCCGGGAACAGGCGATAGTAGCGGCCCATAGCCTGAGAAATGAAGGATTTGCCAAATACAGCCATGATAATATAGAGAACGGCATCTGCCACAACACTGATAAACAGTACACTGCCATATGATAGAACAACAGAAATGAACAGTAGTACGCAGATAACCGGAATAAACATCAGGATAGAGAGAATAAGGATAACTAAGGAAGCACCACTGTTAGAACCGCCTGCCATGGCACCAAGCCACCAGGTTTTCAGAGAACCAAAGAGAGAAAGGGTTATCATGGCCCCACCGCTCAAAATTTTCGACGCATCAGGCCCCATTGCTTCCGAAGGAGTAACGAGTGAACCTCCCGATAAAAGAAACGCCAGATTAACCAGCAACAATATCAGAAAAACTAAAGCCGTAACAGGAAGTGCAACAATAAAGAACTTAAAGAATTTGACGAAGGCCCTGACAAACCAGATGACCAGCGAGAAAAACGCTTTAAGCGCAAAGAGCAGAGCTCCCGCTATAGTGTTAACTATCATAGAAAGAAGTGAAATCATTAATCTCCCCCAACAAAAAACAAATGCTTATACCATTTTATATGAAAAAACCTAGTCCCTCAACCCAAAATGTGCTATAGTGTAATTTGACTTATTTTGCATTAGTCTTTTTTACGAGGAGGAACTTATATGGACGAAGGCTTGCCTTCAGTCGGTATTATCGCTTTTTTTGTCATTCTCATAATTGACTTCATGGTCCATGGATTTAGCATGGCACTGGACAGACTCAGCAAGGATGAGATTGAGAAAAAGAGCTCTGAAAACAAAGATAATATTAGCCGGAAATTACTGGAACTGCTCGATAGTGAGAACCAGTATCTCGAGGCCATGCAGAGCCTTGCAATCATCCTTAACATGGTGGCAGGTGCAGTAGTAGTCAGTCGCCTTGGTGATTTCTTTGTCACTGCATTTTCAATGGGGAATGGCAGATACGCAAGGACAATCGCAGAACTGATCACAGGTCTTGTTCTGACGATACTCATCATGTGCTTTGGAGTCATGATCCCCAGAAGACTGGCTGCAAGAAAACCTGAGCAGTGGGCCAGAACCTGTTATTATCCTGTTACTATCCTCAGGACTATCCTTTATCCGATCGTGGCATTATCCACCTGGTTGACAAAGGGCATACTGTTCCTTTGCGGAATCAGGGGCGATGACTACCTCAACGATGTCACAGAAGAAGAAATCAAGTCCATGGTATCAGAAGGACAGGAGCAGGGCGTTATCCAGGAGTCTGAGGCCGACATGATATCAAATATCTTCGAGTTTTCCGACAAGGAAGCCCAGGATATCATGACCAACAGAAATGCAATGGTGGCCATTGACGCCAACGTGAGCCTGAAAGAAGCCGTAAACTTCATGATGGACACCAACAACTCCAGATTTCCGGTTTATCTTGATGATATCGACCACATCATCGGAATCATGCACATCAGGGATGCCATGAAAAAGCTCTCGGATGCCACAGATTCAGACCTTCCCATCAGGAAGATCAAGGGACTGCTTCGTCAGCCCAAATTCGTTCCTGAGACCCGTAACATAGATTCTCTTTTCCACAGCATGCAGTCCAGCAAGACACAGATGGTTATCGTTATCGACGAGTACGGACAGACAGCAGGACTTGTAACTATGGAAGATATCCTCGAGGAGATCGTCGGCAATATCATGGATGAGTACGACGAAGACGAGAACTATGTAAAACCTACCAAGAATGCCGGGGAATTTACCGTGGATGGTAAGACCCCAATAGAAGTACTTGAGAAGAAGTTCAAGATGTCTTTTGAAAAGAGTGAGTTTGAGACCCTCAACGGATTCCTGATATCCAAGCTGGACAGGATCCCCGAGGCAGACGAGGACTTCGAAGTAACCGTGGATGGCTATAATTTCAAGATCCTTTCAGTCCAGAACCACATGGTCAGCAGCGCCCTTATGACGAAGCTCCCTGAGGAAGAGCAGGCTGAAGAGGAAAAAGAATCAGAAATAGCAAAAAAAGATATTAAGTAATACGAAAGGAAGTTTTTATGTCAGGACATTCAAAATTTGCAAACATCAAACACAAGAAAGAAAAGAATGATGCAGCAAAGGGTAAGATCTTTACAATCATCGGAAGAGAGCTTGCTGTAGCAGTTAAGGAGGGAGGTCCCGATCCTGCCAACAACTTTAAGCTTGCACAGGTAATTGCCAAGGCTAAGGCCAACAACATGCCTAACGACACCATCGAGCGTGGTATCAAGAAAGCTTCAGGCGCCGAGGGCAACGTTGATTACAAGACCATCACCTACGAAGGATATGGCCCTGGTGGAACAGCCATCATCGTAGAGGCTCTTACAGATAACCAGAACAGAACAGCATCCAACGTTAAGGCTGCATTTTCCAAGGGGAATGGAAATGTGGGAACACCAGGATGCGTATCATACATGTTTGACAACAAGGGTCAGATCCTTATCGACAAGGAAGAGTGCAGCACTTCTTCTGATGACCTTATGATGCTGGTTCTCGATGCCGGTGCTGACGACTTCAACGAGGAAGAGGACAGCTATGAGATCCTTACAACACCTGAGAATTTCCAGGCAGTTGTTGAGGCTCTTAACAAGGAGAACATTGCAACAGCTTCAGCTGAAGTTACAATGATTCCTCAGAACTACGTTGCAGTTACAGATCCTGAGAACGTTAAGTATCTCCAGAGAATCCTTGATCTTCTTGACGAGGACGACGACGTACAGGCTGTATATCACAACTGGGAAGAGCCGGAAGAATAATAAATTTAGACTATGGGGGGTTCTAAAAAATGAAACTGAAACGCACCGTACCTGCGGTATGTATATGGGTGGTATTTATAATATTCGATATTGTGATGATAGCCAGCTCCAGTTTCTTTTTAGACCTTTTTCCAAAGCCAAACAGACTGGCATATTCAATAATATTTACCATTCTTGGTGTTTTTGTGATGTCAGTTATAATGATCCTGGCAGGAAGATGCAGCGACGCGTTTGACGCATACTCCCTGCCGGGTAAAACGTCTTTCAGGATTACGTATCATATCGTTATCGCTCTTATTATAATTTCTTCAATCTGTTACAGAGTGCATCTGCTTGGAACAGCTTCTGCAAATATCACAGGCAAGATGAGTCTGTACGAGAATGCAATGGTTGGGGGAACGCCTCAGCCAGAGTATGACCTGTTATCTTTCGTTTATTCCGCAATACTCAGATTTATACTTCTTTTTACCGGCAACATAATTTCGGTGCCATTTTATTATCAGCTGGCATGCTTTGCGATATTTATGGTATGCGGCTTTATCACCGTCTATAAGCTCCTTGGCTATGCCGCAGCGTTTGTGTTCACAGCCTATGTGGCTTACATGCCTGTATTTACCCCTCACTTCACGGGACTGCTTCTTAGCACGGATTACCTGTTCATGGCCATGTTTGGCATTGAACTTCTGGCAGTAGCGCTTTTCCTCAGAGGCGCAAACAGAGGAATCTACACATCAAACGTATATATCCTCTGGTACCTGGTAGTGGGCATAGTAGTGGGCTTCATGGCCTATCTCGACGCAGGAACCATAATTATGATCCTGCCATTCCTTCTTGCTATTCTGGTGATGCACAAGAAGAACTTTAAAGACGAGGCAACCAGACTCCTCTGGGTAGTCTTTGCCGCTGTTGTAACCTTCACCGCCATGTTCTGCCAGGAGCAGGGCGTGATAATGGCCAACATAAGACTTGCCAACTGGGCATCTTACTACTTCCACAATCTCAACACCTTCAGCATGTTCTGGGCTTACACAGACTACAAAATCGTATACCTTATCACTGTGATAGTCATGAGCGGCGTTATCGTTGGCTTCTGGAAGAACCGCCACATTGAAAAGATATCTCCATGGCTTTTGTCCATGCTATTTATATTTGCAACCGTTCCCTTCATGGGACCCACCAGAATGAACACTCAGGTGTTCGTAACCGTATACTACGCCTTTATCCTTGGCTGCGTAGCCTCACTAATTACACTTCCGGCCGACGAAGGCGATGAGAACAAAATTCGCTATTCCGCTACGCCCGAAACCGGCACCACAACCGACGGTGTAGCATCTGTCCTCATTCCTGATTATGAGTTTGAAGCAGACGATGAAGACGAAGCCTCCGCTCAGTCAGAGTCTGAGGTAAAAGAGCTTGATCAGACCGTAACTGTAAGCGAAGAAGCAGCAGAAGAAGCAACAGAAAACGAAGAAGCTTCTGAGGCGGGTGAAGTTATGGAAGATGATCAGCCAGAAGAAGAGTACAGTACCGAATCTTCATCGGATACAGCTTCAGAAATTGCAGCACCTGAATCAGATCAGACATATGAATCCGAAACAGAGGAAGAACTAGAATCTGAGCCCGAAGAAGAATATGAGAACGACGTGGATTCTGAGACAACCTCCGAACCAGAAGAATCAGTATCCGAAGATGAACCCACGGACGACACTGAGCCAGAAACCACACACAATCCTGACGAAGCCCCTGCATGGGCTCCCAGAAAGCGCTACGTCCCCGAAGGCATGGTACTTCCTGAAGACGACGAAGACATGGACCAGACGCCCCGCATGAAGATGCCTTCCTTCACCGGCACAATTTCTCTTACCGCTACAGCCAAAGCAGTATCTGAAATCATCCAAAAGGAAGCTCAAAAGCAAGACGACACAGCTCCGTCCGAGACTGACTACGACTATAAAAATTACAGCTTCAACAAGAACGACACCCCTAAGAGCTTTTCTACTGACGACTTCGACGTAGACCTTCGCCCCGGTGATGACTTCGATATCTGACATATAACCAAAATAAACCACCCGAAAAGGAAACCACATGAGATTAGAAGACTTAACAGCATACGAAATAATTGAGAAACGCAGAATTGACGACCTCAATTCGGAAAGCTATCTGATAAGACATAAAAAGACAGGAGCACGAGTAGCTCTTTTGTCTAACGACGATAATAATAAGGTGTTCGCCATCGGCTTCCGCACTCCACCCAAGAACTCCACCGGCGTCGCCCACATAATCGAGCACACTGTCCTTTGCGGCTCCAAGGAATTCCCTGTTAAGGATCCCTTTGTCGAACTTGTTAAGGGCTCCCTCAACACCTTCCTTAACGCTATGACCTACCCGGATAAAACCGTGTATCCCGTAGCCAGCTGCAACGACACCGACTTCCAGAACCTGATGCACGTATATCTGGACGCTGTATTTTACCCAAACATCTACAGCACCGACAAAATTTTCCGCCAGGAAGGCTGGCACTACGAAATGGAAGACGAGCAGTCCGAGCTCACCATCAACGGCGTCGTTTATAACGAAATGAAAGGTGCATTCTCATCCGCCGATGACATGCTCGCAAGAGAGATCCAGAATTCTCTCTACCCCGATACCACCTACGGCATCGAATCCGGCGGTGATCCGGACGTGATCCCCGAGCTTACATACGAGGAATACCTGGACTTCCACAGAAGCTATTACCACCCATCCAACAGCTATATCTACCTCTACGGAGACATGGATATGGCCGAAAAACTTGATTATATCGACAGGGAGTACCTCTCAAAATACGACCACCTCGACGTTGACTCTGAAATTCATGATCAGAAAGCCTTCGACGAGCCCAGGAAGGTCGTAAAACCCTATCCAATACTCCCAGATGAAGATACATCCAAGAATACATATCTATCCTACAACTTCAGCGTCGGCTCAACCCTGGACAAAAAGGTATACATCGCCTTCGACATCCTCGACTACGCCCTCTGTTCCGCACCCGGAGCCCCCATCAAAAAGGCTCTCATCGACAAAGGCATCGGCCAGGACGTATACAGCGACTACGACAACGGCATCAAACAGCCTCTGTTTTCCATAGTTGCCAAGAACGCCGACGAGTCTCAGCTTGATGAGTTTGTATCAACCATCACCGAAGTCCTTGAGGAACAGGTTAAAAACGGCATCGACAAGAAGTCCCTTCTTGCAGGCCTTTCCTATGATGAATTCAAGTACAGAGAGGCAGATTTCGGAAGATATCCTAAAGGTCTTTTGTACGGTCTTCAGGTCCTCGACAGCTGGCTCTACGACGACTCCAAGCCCTGGATAAACGTTGAAGCCAACGAGACCTTCGCCGAACTCAAGAAGGAAGCAGAGGGCAGATACTTCGAAGACCTTGTTCAGAAGTACCTCCTCGACAACAACCACAAGAGCATCGTTGTCCTTCGCCCCGAGAAAGGCCTCACCGAGAAGAAAGACCAGGAGCTCAAGGACCGCCTCAAGAGCTACAGAGACTCACTTTCCGAAGAGGAGATCACGAGAATTGTTCGCGAGACAAAAGAGCTCAAGGACTACCAGGACGAGCCGGATGCTCCCGAGGACCTTGCCAAGATCCCGCTGCTTACTCTTGAAGATATGAAGAAAGAAGCAGACAAGTTCATCTACGAACTCAGATCTGCAGGGGATACGAAAGTTCTTTTCCATGACGTATTCACAAATGGAATTGCCTACATCAACTTCGTATTTGACCTGGAGAACATGGACGCAGAGTTTCTTCCATACGCATCTTCCCTCAAGAAGGCGCTTGGAATGCTAAACACCAAGAACTACGAGTACGGCGACCTCTACAACGAGATCAACATAAAGACCGGCGGCATCAGCGGATCCATCAGCACCTACACGGATTCCCAGGATGTGACCAGGTTCCAGACCAAGTTTGAGATCAGCGTCAAGGTACTTCACGACAACATGTCCTACGCTTTTGATCTGGTAAAAGAGATCGTGACCGCCACCATTTTTGACGACGTAAAGAGACTTCGTGAGATCTTCGGCGAACAGTACGCAAGACTTGCTTCAGACCTTGCCTCCGCAGGCCACCAGAGCGCAGCACTAAGGGCGATGTCCTACGTTTCACCTGCAGCCATGGTTTCAGATGGCGTCAGCGGCATCGGATATTTCAGACATCTTGAGGGCGTTAACAAGGCCCTGGAGACCGATGAGGGTGCTAAGGCATTTATAGATAAGTTAAAAGAGCTTTGCCGGCTGATCTTCAGACCTGAGAACCTCATGGTAGACATAACAGGCACAGAGAAGGAATATCAGGGCATCGAGGAAGAGACTAAGAAGTTTGTTACATCTCTTTACACCTGCGATGTTAAGAAGGGAAGTCTTAAGCTGGTTCCTGTTAAGAAGAATGAGGGCTTTAAGACTGCCGGCCAGGTACAGTACGTATGCAGAGCCGGAAACTTCGCTACAAACGGACTTAAGTACAACGGAGCACTTAGAGTTCTTAAGGTAATGATGGGCTACGACTACCTCTGGAAGTATATCAGAATCCAGGGAGGTGCCTACGGATGCATGAGCAGCTTTGCCAAGAACGGCGACAGTGCATTTGTTACCTACAGAGATCCTAACCTTCAGAACAGTATTGATGTGTTCGAGAAGGCCTCTGAATACCTAAGGAACTTTGATTCCGATGACAGAACCATACTTCAGTACATAATCGGAGCAATTTCCGATCTTGATACACCAAAGACTCCATCTGCCAAGGGAGCTTATGGACTTACCGCTTACCTCTGCAATGCCAGGATGGAGAATATCCAGAAGAACAGGGATCAGCTGCTTGGAACAAACAAGCAGACTATAAGAGATCTGGCTGACTACGTGGATGCTTTCATGTCCGATAACTGCCTTTGCGTAATCGGTTCAGCTGAAAAGATCCAGGAGAGCAGCGACCTGTTTGACAGTGTTTCACAGTTAGTTGAGAGATAAACTTTAAATAACTATGACAGATGCCTTAGAGGTGTCAAAAGGAGAGGTTATGCAAAAGGGTAAACTTAGAGTACTTGGAACTGCTGTAATTATGTCCATGGGTCTTTTGCTGAGCGCATGCGGATCCTCATCAAACTCGTCATATGAGAAGAGTGCTGCCGGGGGAGCTTATTCAGCTGATTATGCCGTGGCTGAGATGGCTTCAGAGGAAATGTACGACGAGGCCGGAGGAACCGGAGCCGCAGAGCAGGTTCAGGACACTTCCAGAAAGCTTATTAAGACAGTAAATCTGGAAACAGAGACCGAGAATCTGGACGAGACTGTATCAAATGTTGAGAGAAGGGTTACAGACCTTGGCGGCTACATCGAGGCCAGCAATATCTACAATGGCACAACTTACTCAGGATCTTCCTCAAGAAGTGCCAGCATCACTGCCAGGATACCTGCCTCAAACCTTGACTCCTTCGTTGAATCGGTTGAGGGTTACACAAACATCACAAGAAAGACTGTAAATGTTGATGACATTACCCTGTCATATGTGGATGTTGAGAGCCGCAGAAATTCCCTTCGCACAGAGGAAAAGAGACTTCTCGATATCATGGAGAATGCCGAGACAGTAGAAGACCTCATCACCATCGAGGACAAGCTCGCTGATGTAAGGTACGAGCTGGAGAGCATTGAGTCTCAGCTTAGAAGCTATGACAACAAGGTTGATTACAGCACCGTATACCTCGACATCGAAGAAGTGGTTAAATTCACTCCTGTTGAGAAGGAAGGCGCTCTCTCCAGAATGGGTCACGGCTTTATGGAGAGTCTTGAGGCTGTGGGCAATGCCATCGTTGAGTTCGTTGTATGGTTTGTTTCAAATATCCCTCAGATCGTATTCTTCATAATAATAATAGTAGTAATCGTATTTATCATTAAGAAGATAAGCTCTTCAAGCCAGAAGAGAAAGGCTAAAAAGATGCAGGCTTACTACCAGGGAATGGCTCAGAGCCAGATGGCTGCCCCTGTAAACCAGGCTCCTGTTAATCAGGCCCCTGTAAACCTGAATCCTGCAAATCAGCCCGCCAATACACCGGAAAAAGGAAATGATGGAAAACAATAATTTCAAGACAGGTTTTATAACCTTAATAGGGCGACCCAACGTTGGCAAGTCCACTCTGATGAACCACCTTATAGGTCAGAAGATCGCCATAACTTCCAACAAGCCCCAGACCACCAGGAACAGGATCATGACTGTCTACACCGACGATGAGGCTCAGATGATCTTTCTGGATACCCCCGGCATTCACGACACCAAGAACAAGCTGGGAGAGTACATGACCAAAGTTGCCAAGAGCACTCTGACAGAGGTTGACCTGGTGCTCTGGCTGGTGGAGCCCAGTACCTACATCGGCGAAGTGGAGAGATCCATAATCGAGGAACTCAAAGCTTCGAAAAAGCCCGTTATCCTGATCATCAACAAGATTGATACTGTTGATAAGGAGAGCCTCTCCAAGTTCGAGGAGGCTTATTGCAAGGAAATGGACTTTGCCAATGTGGTAAAGACCGCAGCTCTTAAGGGTACAAACATCGACGGAGTTATGGGGGCGATAAAAGCTCTTTTACCGGTTGGACCTCCATTCTATGACGAGGACACCATTACGGATCAGCCGGAGAGGCAGATCGTGGCTGAGATCATCAGGGAGAAAGCACTAAGGCTCCTTCAGGATGAGGTGCCTCATGGAATTGCAGTTACTGTAGAGACCATGAGGATGAGACAAAAGCCCGTGGCCAAGCCTGCGAAAAAGAGACATCAGCATCCCCCTAAAAAGAGCGCCCTGGAAAAACAGATGGCACAGATGGAAGATGTGGAGGATGGCCCGGTTGTCTTTTCGCTGGATGACATGGACGCGGACGAGCAGGCCTACGATCCCGATGGAATAATGGACATCGAGGCTACCGTAATCTGCGAGAGAGACTCCCATAAGGGTATCGTCATCGGCAAGGGCGGCGCCATGCTCAAGAGGATAGGCTCAGCGGCGAGAAAAGACATCGAGGAACTGGTGGGATGTCAGGTAAATTTACAGCTATTTGTCAAAGTCAGGAGAGACTGGCGTGACGACTCGCAGCAGATGAAGAATTTTGGTTATAATCCAAAGGATTTTAAATAGGAGTTTGTTATTCCCTATGGAAGATATTATCACCGTCAGAGGAATAGTCTTAAAACACAGCCCCAGCGGGGATTATGACTGGGTCGCTACAATATTTACCGCGCAGCGGGGCAAGATCACTGCCTTTGCCAGAAGCGCCAG
>JAEEGI010014788.1_pt1 | contig 16349 bp, 16 predicted proteins | sample 8958751 | NCBI WGS metagenome assembly JAEEGI01 (sample SAMN16246545, study PRJNA631951) | gut metagenome | biome: gut microbiome; feature: rumen; material: KS-attached | host: Bos | place: Iran: Karaj | collected 2018-10
AAAGGACCAACATGTCAAAAGAACTCTCGCACATGAAAGATGAGGGGCTTATCGAATATAGAAAAAGTCATTTCAAGCTTATTAAGGCGGATTAAATTTTAAGTGTCAAAGCATCAGAAGTGCTTGCTTTTACAAATTGTAGACTCATGTTCTTATGCCTCTTACCCTCTACTTAATCATTGCCTCCGTCCCTAGGGCTCATTTCATGTGAAATGACGAATACGGAGCTTTATTCCTGTGCTTTCAGAAAGGGCCTTGCATTTCTCAATGTCATCCTCTGGAAGCACATCTACTATAGACCACTTTACGTCTTTGATTTCTTCCTTGCACTTTATGGCAAAATCCACCATTTTATCAAAAGCCCCCTCATACTTTGGACGGGTAACTTCTGAATACTTCTGACTATCAGGAGCGTTAAGGCTGATAGACACTGCATCAATGACCTTGGCTATCTCTGGAACGATGTTCCTGCCGTTTTCCTCATTGCCAAGTCCGTTAGTGTTGAGCCTTGTTCTTAAGTTCTTTTCCTCCTTGGCAACCTTGGCCGCTGCTAAAAGAGTCTCCAACGCGCAGGTAGGCTCACCATAGCCGCAAAAGACAAGTTCGTCAAAGCCCTCAAAATCATTATTTCTGATAGCATTAAGAACCTCATCAGTTGTTGGATTTTGCTGATGCCACAGAGTATCTGCACTTCCAACGCCGTCTTTAAGCGAGCGAATGCAGAAAGTACAACTGCAATTGCACTTATTTGTTATGTTTGCGTAAACTGAATTTTTGTATGTGTACAAGATGTCTGCCATGTTCCCGTCTCCTTAACCTTCAAATTGGAATAGATTTCTTTTAACTCCTGCCCTGTCAAAGGCAGCTGCAGCAAGGTAAAAGAAAAGTGCACTTCCACCAGACTGAATAAAGCTTCCCGAAAAGGCTGAAATTATAGCTGTTTTGGTTCCAAAGAGGATTGCCTCCGCGATATAGTAGCCAGTTGCTGAAATAAAGAAAGAGATGATAGGCGCTATCAGATTTCTTTTGCTCATAATAGTATTTCTGCGGCTTGAGAAAGGGATCACTATCAGCATCTTGATGATAACTGTAGGGATCATCCACATGGGAGCAGTCAAAAGATCTGCTATTCCACCGCCTAGGGCTCCAACCAGCATTGCGTATGGCATTGGAAGCATAGCCGCTGCAAGATAAATGATAGAGTCGCCAAAGTGAATGTAGCCGCCATTTGTTCCAACTGGAATGTGGAAAATGTAGGCTGTAAAGATAGTTGTCATTGCCGCCATGAGCCCTGTCATGGTTATCAGTCTTACTTTTGAGTCTTTGAATGTCTTGTTCATGTCAGTCTCCTCCGCTTAAGTATCCTAAAACCTTTTCAAAATCAACTCCGTAATTCCTGTCTTTATCACCTGTAGCCTCAATTGCGCTACTAATGAACTCTGTAGTAAGTTTCACTGCATCATAAGCGTTTTTGCCCTTTAATATATAGCCTAGAAGCGTTGCCGCAAAAAGATCTCCTGTCCCCGAGTAGCTCTTGCCATTGGTCTTGCACTCTACTACCTCATTACCATCTCCGCTCACAACAAGGTTGCACAGCTCGTGGTCACCTTTGTGAATGCCGGTCACTACAATGTTCTGAGCCTTGCTCGTTCTGACATTTTCAGCAATTGCCACGATTTTACGGATCATCTGATCCTGATCTTCGATAGCCTCAAGCTCTTTTGCCTTGCCAGCCTCAAAGCCTGCAAGGATACAAAGCTCCGTCAGGTTTGGCGTAATAATCTCTGCCGTAGCGGCCAAGAGCTCAATCTTTCTAAGCATCTCATCTGAATAGTTTGAGTAGAATCTTCCGCCATCACCCATAACTGGATCCACCAAAAGGCTGGTGCCATCTTTTTTGAACGCCTTAACAAAAGAAATAATGTCGTCCGCGTCTCTTTCCTGTGGAATATACCCTGTGATGATGCTGTCAAACCTAACTCCCATCTTGAGCCAGTCCTCTTTGCACCTATCTATTAGAGTTGAGGTATCAAGTAAGTGAAAATCCGGAAAACCTGTCTGAGCCGACAACACAGCTGTTGGCACCGGACAAACCTCAATCCCCATGGCTGATAACACACCTATGTCCGCCATAAGCGAACATTTTCCAAAGCCTGACAAATCATTGATTGCTGCAACCCTCATGATATCTGTCTCTCCCAACATCTAAATTATTTAATGGATACTTTACTTTATATCTGATGATATATAAATATTCAGAATCACAGTTTTTAATAATACCAGATTTTGGAACAAAAAAATGAGCCCAAACCTCCGTCTGAGCTTTATTTCATAACATTAATTAAACATACTTTAGAATGTCCTTAAAACTCTCTAAATGATATGTGGCCTTTCCATAGCTTTCTGCGCTCCCGATACCGGCGCTGTAAAAACCGCCCGATACCGCAGCATCTATGCCGGCTTCAGCATCTTCTATAACAAGGCAGTCCTTCGGCTCTTCTGCAAGGAACTGGGCAGCTTTTAAGAACACTTCCGGATCGGGTTTGGATCTTGTGATATTGGTGCCATCACTTATGGCGTCAAAGAAACCTTCCAGCCCGATCTGTTTTAATATGAACTTGGTATTTTTGCTCGAAGATCCGATGGCAAGCTTAAGTCCCCTGTTTCTAAGCTCCTTTAACGTCTCTCTGACCTCCTCCGAGAGGTCTTTTTCAGACATATTTTCAAGACTCTTTCTGTAGATGTCGTTCTTTTTTCCGGCGAACTTTTCCTTTTCATCCTTTGAGAACTCAGGTCCTGAATATTTCTCCAGTATGATCTCAAGAGAATCCATTCTGCTGACGCCCCTTAGCCTCTCATTGATAGTCCTGTCAAAGGGAATATTCAGCTCATCTGCCAGCTCCTTCCAGGCAAGATAATGGTATTCATCGGTAAAACAGATAACTCCGTCCAGATCAAAAATTATGGCCTTATATTTCATATCAGATGTAATCCTTTCCGCACAGGGGATCAATGGGACTTACTCCCATAAACTCAGATCTGCCCATTATTTTCTCTACAGTTGCATCGACAAAATCCGCACCTGCGCTGTAGGAATTAATATAAGTCCCGATCATGGGAGCATCAAACAGATGATATGGATACGAAGTCGATATCATCATCATAGGTATTTCTGATGCATGCCAGGGCGCATCATCTCCAAGCCCAAACACTACGTTCCAGTTGAGTCGCAAAGTAGTGTTATTTGAAGCATTTTCCATATTGCAGACATATAGATACAGATCAAAGGATTCCTTCATCTCAGCAACACTTCTGTACATCTCATGTAAAAGAGCCTTCTTCTCATCAGGCAGTGATGCCGGATCCATAAAATCAGCCGGGACAATTTTAACACGTCTGTCCCTTACCGTAACTTCAAACCCTTCTGCTTCCAGCTTATCCTTCCACATCTTTACAAATGCGCTCTCCGGGTCCATTTCCTTGTCGATCACATTTAGGTATATCCTCCGGTATTTCTTCGGACTTAACGGCAAAAGAGCTTTCTCGTCCCTCACAAGAGTGACAGCCTTATCAGCCACCTCTTTTGCCCACATTCTGTGTTTGCTGCAGCCAACAACTGATAACTCTTCTTCCATAGGGACAAGACTTCCGTTTTTTTGTTTCTCATGAAGCCCCAGGGATGCCTTTGTTGCAAGGATTCTCAGCACTGCCTCATCAAGTCTTTTTACGGACAACAAACCACTGCCAATACCCTCAAGCATGAAACCGTAATCTTCTTCAAGGCTCTTGTTGAACAAAATCATGTCGCAGCCGTTTTCTATGGCAGTCGGTATGGCAATATTTCTGGGCATTGCACTGGTAAATCCTACCATGGGAGTGGCATCTGTGGTTATAAGGCCATTAAAGCCAAGACGTTTTCTGAGAAGACCTCCAAGAAGTTCCTTAGAAAGAGATGCCGGCATCAACATGCTTCTTCTGTCAGCATTATTGTTAATCTCTTTTACATAAGCCGGCTGGGCAATATGGCCCACCATTACAGTCTTTGCTCCCTTGTCTATAAGACTTTTATAGATATATCCAAAGCTGTCATCCCACTCTTTTACAGACAGAGAATTGACACTGGTAAGGATATGCTGATCTCTTTCATCTATTCCATCTCCGGGGAAATGTTTTATTGACACGGCAACATTATTTTCATCTGCACCATCCATATAGCGTGAAGCGAAGGAAACTATCTTCTCCGGGTCATCGCCAAAGGTCCTGACGTTTGTTATCGGATTATGAAAGTCTCTGTTGATATCCACGATAGGAGCAAAAGACCAGTTTAGTCCCAGTGCTGCCCCTTCCCTGCATGCAACATACCCCATCCTGTAGCCGTTTTCAGGATCCGCAGTTGCTGCAACTGCCATGGGCTTGCCAAAAGATGTCCCCTCTACCGCCAGTCCATCTCCACCACTCTCCGTATTAGCGGCTAATAAAAGCGGAATTTTGGCCATTGACTGTATTTTTCTGTGAGTATCCTGAATCTCTTTTGCTCTCCCACTTCTGTACATCATCCCGCCAACACCAATTCCACTGACGATTCCGCGAAGAACTTCATCTTCACTGCTAAATCCCATAGGACAAAAAACCTGTCCGCATTTTTCCTCAAGGCTCATGTCCTCAAAGGTCTCTTTTACCCAATTTATGGCACTCTCGTCAAGAAAAAACGGATTCCCGGTATAATCGATTTCATAATTATCAAATGTCATATCAAACTCTCTTCTTCCAAAGTATTAAGCAAAGTATTTCCTGAGAAAATACGCCGGGCCACAGCTCCAGGCATGACAATAACTGTTTACAATGGTTCCTCCGTAAGGTGACTCGTCCGGATTTTCGGGATTATACAGCTCCCAAAAGGTGTCTGCACCGTTTTTGATCATTCCGCCCCAGTACTGTCTCATAAGATTGTGAGCGTCTTCTTTCCTGCCAAGCTTAATAAGTGCATCTATATAGTTGTGATACATATAAGGAGTAACCATTTTAACAGCACCGTCGCAGCCATTTAGTCTTTCCAAAAGCCTGAGTGCAGCACTACCTTCAACGGCATTTCCAAGTATCATCCATATCTGAGATGCAAAGGAGATCTGTCTGTCTTTCCCGCTTACGTACATGCCCATTTTTTCATCATATAAAAAAGTATTGGCTGCATCCTTTACTTTGTTGTAAAGATCAGCATACTCTTCCTCTGAGAGCACATCTCCGACCTGCTCGGCAAGCTCAATTGCTGCCTCCAGCGCGTACAGGAATATCCCCTGCGCACTTGCCTGTTTATTCAGCTCCAGATTCCAGTCCACAAAGCACCAGCCAAGAACGTCAAGGTCCTTTACTACATAGTGTTGGTCAAGGCCCTCTCTGGCAAGACTGATCTGTCTGCGGCATACCTGCCACAGATCCTCCAGCGCCTCCTGGTCACCTGTCTTTCTGTAATAATCCCTGAGAATGACCACAAAAAACAGAGAATAGTCAAACATACAGGTGTCGTCTACTTCAGGCTCAGGCTCCAAAAATACGCAGGCTCCGACTCTTCCATTCTCCTGAGTAAGCGCACCGAACAGGTATAGGCAGGATTTGACCATATCATTCATTCTGTAGGTTTCATAATTGGCCAGAGCCTGTATCCTAAGATCTCCTATCCACAGCCTTCTGTCTCTTTTAGGTCCATCCTCAAACACTGTCTGCATGCAATCTTTGAGAGTTTTTACAGCCACCTTGTCCATCTCTCTGTCCAAGGGATCTGCCGCCTCATAGGGTAAAAGATCCGTATCTCTGGCAGAAGTGACGGCCTTGGCCCAAGCTTCGGAAATCTGAAGGTCAAATCTTGAACTGATATCCATAACCTCAATCCTTACAAATCTGAATGAATATCGTCTGTCAAAGTCCAGCCTTCCGGGGACCACATCCACCTTTACCAGCTCTTCCTGGATCCATGATGCGCTTACCCAGCCACTGTATTCTGATGCATCCTCAAACAGCTCTACTTCTCTTTCGGCAAAGCGTACTCTTAAGAGCACCGGAGCATCTGCATGAGCTCCTATGTTCTTAAAATCAAGAGAAAGATATCCAACCAGATGTCCGCCAAAGTCAAGGATGACCTCATCACCTTTTTTTAGTGACATAGTCCTGAAATCCCGGAGACTTTTTTTCTTTATTCCCTTGCCGTCCCTTGTAATACTTACTGTTTCGGCTACAGCAATCTCTTTTTCATTTAACCTTGGGAAAAGAGCCGTTGCTTTTTTCAATAATCTTAAGTCTTTCATGCTTTCAATAATCTCTTTATCAAATCATTGTTGTTCAGGTAAATAAGGAAAACAACCAGCAATACTGCATTTATAATTGACTGCATCGTTGCATTCACTGAGTTTGAGAATACAGCAAAGGTAGAATTTAAAAGTGACATGCAAACAGCCGCCAGGAGAAAGCCAATCTTCTCGTTTGTGAATCTGCCGATATATCCTGCGATAAACATAGGGAGAAATGCTGTAAACATGATGGCTATACTGCCAAAATTGAGCTGTCCTCCATTTATTGTCGTATTTCTGGCCGCATTAAGTGTTCCCACTATACCCATCAGGCCTCCACTGATCCCATAACAGATCAGAGTGTTTTTTACCTCATTGATACCTGTAGCCACAGCCACCTTCTGTCCCGACTTAAGTGCGTTGTAGTCATATCCAAAGGCCGTTTTATCAAAAGTAATTATCATAAATGCAAGGACTGCCGCTATTATCAATGCTGCATAGACCCAGGTTCCTGTAAGAGCGGACATTGAAGGATTTTGAACTTCACTCATAACATATTTGCCACCGGTTATTGTGTACATAATTCCCTCATACACTAGCGTTACTCCCAGTGAGACTATGATGGGAGGCAGTCTTAATGTGCAATATGTAAGACCCGATATTAGTCCAAGTATCACTCCTGCAACAAGGGATATACAAAGCATCAGCGGTGCAGAGCCATTTCCCCCGGAGAGAATCCCATAGGTTATTTTTGCCCCTATGATAGATGACAGACCGGCCATTGATCCCAGGGAGAAATCAAATCTTCCGCTGTTCAGATTTATGGAAAGAGCCATGGTTGTGATCATCACAATAGCTGTATAAACTATGAAATTGTCAAAGCTTTTCATATTTGAAATCACACTCTGTCCATTTAACAGGCAAAGAGTCTGCAAAACCACAAGGGTTACAACCGGCATGGCCAGTGCGTTTACGATTCTCTTCGGGGTACTCATAGCTAATCTCCTTATTACTCTGTATTACTTACTCTCTACAAGGCTCTTTACATCCTGATAGGTGACCTGACTTCCGATAATGCTATCAAGTGTCTCTTTGCTGTAGATGGGTGAATCACCGTTGTCATTGACAAAATACTCATCGAAGGTTGCCTTGTCTGTTGCTACCAGATAGCCCTGATTGAGCGATACAGCATTTCCCTCATCATTTCTGATAAGATTTCCGTCAATCGCATTTGAAACCAGCGCAAATACAGGTCCGATAGATGATGAATACTTACCTGCAAGATATTTAAGACTTCCACTCTCCATTGACTGACTGTTCATGGCAGTAAAGGAATCAATATCGGCAAAAGGTATATTTTCCTGTGAAAGTGTCTGTGCAAAGAATGTAGTTGCCATTCCAACTGAAAGGAATGCCTCGGGAGCCTTCTGAATAGCTGCACCAAGCTCATCTGTTGTTGTATCGCCATATCCCTGAAGGTATGCAACAAGTTCAACATCGCCGGAAACCTTTGAAAGATCAATTCCCTGATCCTGGAAAATCTGTCCCACGATCGCTCCCATGTCATTTGCTCCGCCGTAGGTACAACCAAGTCCCGTAAGAATACCGGCTGCTCTGAAAACGTGCATAGGATTTGGAATGAAAGCGCCATAGAGAGCCACCTTCTTTACTCCCTGATTTTTAAAATACTCGCCCATAGCTTTTCCTGCCTCAAATTCAGTGGCATTTGAAGGTCCGATCTGGCAAACGAAGTGCTCATAACCTTTGTATTTTTCATACTGCTCGTCATCAAGAACTCCTGAAGCTATTGCATAGTAAAGGCCATACTGCTCGCAGGTCTCAATCTGCTGTGCTCTGTCGCTGCTGGATAAAGAGATAACTGCGTCATATCCCTTTGATGCAAATTTTTCAATAGCGGCCTTCTCGTCTTCAGCGCTTGCCAGCGCATCAGTGTAATCAAAGGTAACATCATAGTTTTCCTGAATATACTTCTCATAGTAATTTCTAAATCCCAGGGCTTCCTCACCGCTGACATCTGCTACAAGCACTCCGATTTTCTTGGCTTTGCCGGAAGGCTGAGTAGTTGTTTCAGCTTCCTGTGCCGGTGCTGCGTTATCAGCACTGCCCTGTGCAGCAGGTGCCGAATTTCCGCATCCTGCCATCACCGTCATGGCCCCGGCCATGATAAGTCCGATCACTTTTGTAAGTTTTTTGTTCATAATATTTTCCTCCTTTATCTTGGTAACAGTGCTGTCCTGTAATTCATGCTGGTTACATAAACCACCGCCAGGAAAAAGACTGCACTGATCACCTGTGTGATGCCGTATGCTGCGCTGCTGTCTATGACTATCTCAAGAATGTCATTCAGCAAAATATATGAGAAGCCACCGATCAGTGCCGCGTAAATCTTACTTCTTGCACCTCCTGAGATTGGCATTCCTCCGAAAACGATCGCAATAAAGATATTCATTCCTATACTTGATGCTGTTGTAGTAGTAACCGATGGGGTATAGCAAAGTGTCAAAAATGCTCCGAGGCCGATTCCAATTCCCGCCATCACAAAGGCCAGGATCGTATATTTACTTGCCTTTATTCCTGTAAGCTCTGCACAAATTGGATTTCCGCCCACAAATTTCATCCTTCTTCCGGCCTTCGTAAACTGGAATACAAAGAAGCATATGGCAAAAAAGGCTATTAAAAGCATTGCCTTAAAACCTATGTTGTCAAAGGGCTTTACAACTTCGCTGGGAATACTTATTCCGCCAAGAGCTCCTCCATAACTTGTGATGATCTGTGCTGAGAGAGCTGAAAGAACCGACATCATGGCAACAGTTGTCACGAAGGGAGGTATATGAAAAACCGAGGCTAAAACCGAATTCAGCAGTGAAGCTGTGATACCCACTGCGAATATCGCGACGATCATCAAAATAAGGCTCTGAGTCTTGTTATAGGTCATGACCCCCATAGTGGCTGCAAAGAGCGTTGATGCTCCAAGGCTTATATCAAAGGTGCCAAGGGTATAAATGAAGATCGCCCCAGTAGCAACCACCGCAAGAACAAGAGCCTCATTAAATACTATTTTCAGGTACATATCCAGCCTGTAACCATTTATGCTTACCACCACCAGAAATGCTGCAAACAAAACCAGTAAAGCGGCAATGGGAAGTAAGGATATGAGTTTTTGTTTTATGTTGGTTTTTCTTTTATCTGTCATCTCTTTTACCTTCCTCAGATCATGTAGCTTATGATGTCTCCCTCGCTGAGGGTACTGCTTCTCTTAAACTCTCTTGTGATCTCTCCGTCCTTCATAATGAGTACTCTGTCACTCATACCTATCAGCTCCGGCAGCTCCTCGCTTATCATAAGTATTGCCTTGCCTTCATTTTTGAGCTTTACCATGAGCTGATACATCGCCTGCTTGACTCCGATATCCACGCCTCTTGTGGGGCAATCCAGGATCAGTATCTCGCTTCCGCAGCCTATCCATTTACCAAAGACAACCTTCTGCTTATTGCCACCCGAAAGCTGACCTACTGCCTGATCCATATCTGAACATTTGATCTTAAGTTCATCCACCTGTTTTTTTACATATTTTTTCTCACCGGATGAAGTAACAAGGTTTATTTTGTTTTTAAAGATATTCATTCCGGCGATAGCAATGTTGTCTTTTATACTGGCATCGAGACAAAGCGATTTCTGATCTCTGTCTTTCGACACATATCCGATCTTTTGCCCCATTGCATTGTGAGGGCTGAGTATCTCTTTTCCACTACCGCAGATAACATGCCCCGAATCAAGCTTTAGCGCTCCGAAAAGGGCTTCACCCAGATCATGCATTCCGCTGCTCGCAAGGCCACCGACTCCCACAATCTCTCCGCGGTGGAGCTCCAGAGAAACGTCCTTTAAATTATCTTTGTAGTTCAGGCTTTGAGCGCTGAGTACCACTTCATCAAGAGATGTACACTCCGTATCCGCCCTGTAATAATCACCTTTAAGCTCTCTTCCTATCATGCTGCTGCGGATGGCATCTGCATCAAATTCCTCTTTTTCAAAAGTCCTTATGATGTTTCCATCCCTGAGTACCGTCAACGTGTCACAGACTTCCATGATTTCGTCCAGATCATGAGATATAAAGATCACTGACTTTCCGTCATCCCTCATTTTTCTGATCAGACTGTACATGATCTGCCTTCCATCGTGGGACAGCGCAGTTGATGTCTCATCGATGATCAGAATATCCGGGTTTTTCATGATAACTTTGGCTATTTCAACCAGCTTTCTGTCCTGAAAGTCCAGCCTTCCCATCGCATCTCTTCCGCTGATGCCTGCTATCCCAACGCTTTTAAGAGCCTCATCTGCTTTTCTTTCCAGTTTGTTCTTGTCCACAAGGCCAAATTTGTTTTTAAAGCTCCCAAGTTCGGCAAGGAACATGTTTTCAGCCACCGATATTCCTCCAATGGTTCCGCTTTCCTGAACAACCATTCCAATGCCCTTGTTCAGTGCATCTATCATACTGGCCGGTTCCCATCTGTTTCCCTTAAAAAACATCTCTCCTTCATTTGCTTTCTGCATTCCGGCAGCTATTGAGGAAATAGTGGATTTTCCTGATCCGTTCTCACCGATCAGGCCTCTGATCTCGCCGGGATAAACTTCAAGGTCAACCTCGTTAAGAGCCACGACGCTTCCGAATCGTTTGCTGATATTCTTCATTTCAAGAACTGGTTTATTCATAACTGCCCATTCCTTTCTGTAACGGCGCTCTTTATGATGCAATTATATGTTTAAAAAGCACTGAACATAATTCACAAAATCGCTCAATATTATTGATGTTTTATGATTTAAATATAATAATTTTTATATAAATCTTTGATTTTTTGACATCTACTTGCCGAGCAGATATAGTAGATTTAATAGGAGCCCTCAATATAAGGAGATAAAATGGACGCTAATGCATTAAAGCAGCATATATACGATGTTACAGAGGTGGAAGCATTTTATAGAGAGTACTACCTCGCAGGGAAGAACCCGGATTCGCTTAGAGAATTTCTTAAGAATCTTGACATGGAAATGGTGCTGAGTAAGCACCTTCTGATCAAAGAAAAAAAAGAAACAATCCCCGATGTTTATGAGGATTATTTCTTTTTTGATCTGTCTGACAATGACAGTATTATTGTTCAAAAGCACGAAAGATACAGCCCGGATATTGAGCATAGCCATACCTTTTTTGAAATCTCATATATTTACGATGGCAGATGCACCCAGACTATATCGGGCAATACCATTGAGATGAGAACAGGAGATTTCTGCGTGATCCCACCGGGAATCAGGCATTCTTTTGCGGTATTTGACGACACTATCGCCATAAATATAATGCTGCGCCGTGATACACTTCACACTATGTTCTACTCCTTTCTCAACACCCGTAACATCCTCTCATCCTTCTTTCTGAACAACATTTATGCCAAAAAGGCGAACGATTATATAATGTTCAGGACCGGCCAGGACGCGGCCATTTCCGAGTCCTTCATATGGATGTTAACAGAGAGTCGCAACAAGGAAGAGTACCACTACCAGACCATAACAAACACCCTACTCCTCGACTTCTATCTGATAATTAGACGGTACTCCGAATCTGTTCAGATGCCCCTGTTCGACTCCAGAGTAGATGTCCAGCGCTATGCTCTTATCCAGTATATTCAGGAAAACTACAAAGACGTTACCTTGTCGGATCTGTCAAATAAGTTCCACTATTCCAATGAATATACATCAAGACTGATAAAAGAGCTCACAGGCATGAATTACACAGATATCCTGCGAACTGTCCGAATCGAAAGATCGCAGGATCTTCTTGCCAATTCCACCATGACGGTGCAGACCATAGCAGAAGCTGTTGGGTACGATACCACAGAGCATTATATAAGGCAGTTTAAAAAGCACACAGGCATGACGCCCTCTGCATATCGCAAACAGTCCACATCAAACAGAACCAGGTAAAAGAGCTCTCATACCCCTGTCAGATATCATCCGCGATTACTGGTACCTGGTACCAATGTCAATGGCCTTCAGAATATCAGCCTGTGTATAAGCATGTTCAAAGTCATCAAGCTTGTAGCATGGAATATGTGGTTCAAAGGCCAGATCGGCAAAGTACTGTGCCTGAAGGCATTTCATTCCAAGATCTCTGGCAGCAAACAGCTCTTTTGACCCGCCATCTCCGACATACAGGCATTCCTCAGCAGTAACTCCAAGCTTTTCCATTGCTTTTTTATATATTTCATGATCAGGCTTACATGTTCCCTGCTCATATGAGAGTATTGCTACATCTATGTATGGGAAGATAGAGCTTTTTCTGATAGCATCAGCTTCATCAGAAAAACAGTTGCTTATTAGACCAATCTTTATACCTCGCTTCTTAAGCTCCTGTAAAAGCACTATAATTTCTGCAGATGTACGTTCAAATATCCCTTCCAGATTCTTCCTTCGCTTATCTGAAAGAAGTTTTACGGATTCCTCACTGTAACATCCCAGCATTTCAAGGGTTGTTTTTATCCCCTCCTCTATTGTGCAGTTTCCGCAACTTCTGTCATGTTCAGTGGCATGCCATGCATTTCTGAAAATATTGACCTCGATTTTTAAGTCTGCCGCCATGTCTTCACTAAAATAAGTATCACCGGAAAACATTGAGACGAGCGTTTCAAACATATCAAATATAACAGCTTTAGTCATACGCACCTCCCATCATTCTTAGAATAACAGAAAAACAGTCTATAAGCGACTTTTATTCCTACGGAGCGATGTAAGTATCCCATTTGCCGCATAAATTGGTCCAACAACATTCATTATTGTCCAATCTATATGTTCACTTTCTGGTACCTGGTACCAATTATTTTGCTGTTTTTCCTTTACCTTGTTTTGTTTTTTCCCATGGAAGCCAGTGGTCATCTTCCCCCATGTCCTTGCGTATAAGCATTTCATGCTCCTCGTGGGAGATCTTTCCCTCAACAAACATACGGTACTCCTCCTTGCTATGATTCCTGAAAAATGACAGTGTCCGCTCTTTTACCACAAGTTCATCCATGAGTTTTTCGATTTTGCTGGTTTTATTGCTTTCATTGGGATCGTCCCGAAGATAGTTCCTATAGCTGCTGTATTCATAGGCCAAAGCCTCTCTTGCCATGCCGGCTTCTACGGGATTAAGATGAATGTAACGACTGACCTCCAGAAAGTATCTGTCGTCTTCAATCAGACGGTCTGTGTACCTTTTTTCAAACACATGCCCGGAAAGGTTGTACTTGGCGTTAAATGTCATCGCATACCCCAGCAGGAACTTTTGCATGATCTTAGCAAGTTCAGTATCCCCGGTTTCAATCAGCATGTGAAAATGGTTGGTCATCAGGCAAAGTGCATGAATCTTAAAACGATATTCTCCCTGCGCATACGTCAGGAATTCCAAAAAACTGAGATAGTCATCCTCATCTCTAAAGAGCGTCCCTCTTCTGTTCCCGCGGCTCATTACGTGATAAACTGCCCCGGAATACCATACTCTCTTTTTTCTTGCCAATAGTTTTTCCTCGTAAATTGGATTTAAAAATATTCAAATCATTCATACCAAAAAATGTGAAAGGGCACTCGCATGAACTGCTATGCCTATCCAGATTGGATATGAGGCTGTGAAAGACCTTCACAGCCCTATTACATTAACATATGAAAGAAGCTTGTTCAATAGATATTTGAGAGTTCACAAAAAATTACTGGTACCTGGTACCAATGTCCAATGTCTCCTTTTTAATATGCTAAAATATATCTACAAAGAATTTTAGGAGTTTCTCATGTCAAAGACAACTATCAAAAGAATAGCAATAGCGCTATTTATAATATTATTCCTGATAATAGTATATTTCTGCATAGGACAGCCTATACTTGCTTTCGTTAATGATAGAGAATCATTACAAGAATTCATAGCATCAAGAGGCGCTCTGGGCTGGGTAGTATTCTGTCTTTTGATCGTAGTTCAGACAATGTCAACCTGTATCCCCGGCACCCCCTTCTACCTTGCGGCCGGCTTCATGCTGGGTGGACTGAAAGGAGCTCTTCTCTGTGATCTTGGAGCAACCATTGGTAACACAATTGCCTTTGGCATCGGACGCCGTCTTGGGGCGAAGCCGCTCTATTTCATGTTTTCAGAAGAAAGAATACGAAAAATAGAAGACAGGATCATTGCTAAAAATCCTGTCTTTATCCATTTCATATTTATGCTGCTTCCGCTACCCAAGGACACCTACGCCTGGATAGGCTTTTATTCCAAGGAATCATTACCGGTCTGGTTCATCCTGACCTATATTTTTAGATTCCCGCACATCTTCGTCTATACCTTTGGCGGGGAACTCCTCATGGAAAAAAACTATGCCGTCCTCATCGCCGGAGCCATCTTCGCAATACTGGTTTATTCCGGATTGATGATTTATCTAAAAAAGAAGAAAGTTGCCTGAAGGGCATAAAATGTACTCTTTTTACCACTCTGTTCTTCTGATAAACTCTGCAAGATTCCTGCCGTATACCTCTGCGCCAAGAAGGTTAGGATGAAGATTGTCAAGGTAATACTCGCTCAGATGAGGTACAAGAGTAAATCCGTCCAAGACAGTTACATTCTTGTAGCTTCCGGCGGTTTTCTTTATCATATCGCAGTATCTTACGAAATTATCATAGTCCGCGGGATTGTCTCCTCTCCATATGGGAGAGATGCACAGGATGGGAATATCGCTTCCGTAGATCTCGGTCAGAGTATCGTAATACTCTGTAACATCGGAAGTCTTGGCTGGGTCATGATTATTATTGGTGCCCATGGCTACGATGATCTTGTCTGGAACATATCCGGGCATTGGCATTAAGGATTTCTTGTCATAAATGTATCCGCCGATTCCCTGATTGATAACATCATAATTAAGTATTCTATTGGCTACACTTACATAGGTCTGAGCGGAACGCAACGGTCCAAAGCCCTGAGTGATGGAATCGCCAAGCCAGAGCACGCGCTCATTTTTGGTAGTCCTTTTTGCTTCTGAGTTGATCTCAAAATTCTTAATTAGAACTGTAGCATCAGCCGGAAGATAGATCACTACGCTCTTTTCGCCCTCAGGCATATCCCATTTTATATGTCCCTCTGTATCAATATCCTTGACATACACGATGCTGTCAGCAAGTCCATTGATACAAAGTTCAAAGGAATCCTGGGATCCGGTCCAGAAGAATTTGTAATCAAATGAAACCTTTGTAGCATCCGTTACCATCTCAATGGTCTTGGCAGTGGAGGCCATACAGCGGTCGTACCAGAAATCATTCGCTTCTTCAAAATATTTCATCTGATCAGCGGTGTACTGGAATGCCTGCAGATATCCATCCTCGGTTTCAGAAAAGCTGTAGGCTCCAAAATAGTAATTCTTTAACTGTTCATTATTCATTTTTACTGCCATCCTTTTAATTTTTTTCTCTATATCTCCGGTAATTCCGTATTCATCCTTGACTATTCCAATTACTGGTACCTGGTACCAATGTCGAGTCTGGTTCATTGCTGTCGGTGCAAGCGGTATTCTTCTATCCGACAGCTGTGGTGCTTAGTATTAACATCATAATTAATTCCTACTAAAAGAACTTTACCATTGTACTTTTTAAAGATATCTGCATATTTCTTATCAATGATCTGATCAATTGCTGTCTCACTGCTCTTATTCCACTTAAGCTCAACAATCAGAGCCGGACAATCTGCTTCTTTTTTTGGCCAGAATACTATGTCAGCGTAGCCTTTTCCGGTTGGCAATTCTTCAATTTTGAAATAATAGTCTATTCCGCTAAGATATGCCATTTTAACTACACTTCTAAGGGCCTGTTCGTTATTGTAGAAATCAGGTGCAGTCTCATCTGTGTGCATCTCGTCTATCAGCATAGCCACCACGTCTGATTCCATATTCCAGGTGGCTTTCAGGAGCTTATCAGACTTCTGGATCGCATTTATCAATTCCTTCCTGTTACCGTTTTTGATAGCTCTGCCAAATTCGCTCTTTATCTCATCCT
>JAEEGI010014791.1_pt1 | contig 16346 bp, 14 predicted proteins | sample 8958751 | NCBI WGS metagenome assembly JAEEGI01 (sample SAMN16246545, study PRJNA631951) | gut metagenome | biome: gut microbiome; feature: rumen; material: KS-attached | host: Bos | place: Iran: Karaj | collected 2018-10
CGATTCTGGAAATTCCGTTGAATGCCTATATTCCGGATTCCTATATTGCCAATCCCCGGTACAAGCTGGAATTGTACCGCCGTTTTGTAGATCTGGCCTGGGGGGAAGAAGAGGACCTGATGGATGAAATCATCGACCGTTTCGGTACTCCGCCGGAAGAGGTGGAACTGTTGTGGCGTCTGGCCAAAGTCCGTGCGGTATGCCGTAAGCTGAGAATCCGCCGTATCAATGTGCGGGCCGGAATGATCCGCATCACCTTTGCCGAGCATTCGGAGGTAAATGGGGAAGCGCTGGTAAAAATGGCGGAAAAGAACAGCCGGTATATGAAGCTGGAACCCGGCAGGGAAATGGCGCTTTTGTTCCGGACGTCTTTGCTGGAAATCGAACCGCTGGACTGGCTTGAAAAGAATCTGGCGAAACTGATAAAATAAAACTGTGATGGGAGTCATAAAAATGGGAAAGGACAGATTTCTGAAAGGGGCCCTGATCTTAACCGTAGCAGGATTAATGGTTAAGGTCATCGGCTCGGTGAACCGTATCCTGCTGTCCCGCTTATTGGGGGGCGAAGGTATCGGTTTATATCAGATGGCTTATCCCATTTACCTGCTCATGCTTTCTGTCTGCTCGGCCGGTGTGCCGGTGGCAGTCTCCATTATTGTGGCGGAAAAAGTTGCCAAAAACGATTATGCCCAGGCTCACAGGATCTTTAGGGTTACGCTGGGACTGATGGCAGCATTTGGCCTGCTTTTTGCCCTGACATTGTACGGATTGGCCGGTTTTCTCGTGAGCAGCGGATGGATCCGGGACAGCCGGGCTTATTATGCGCTGGTGGTATTGACGCCGGCTGTATTCTTTTCCAGTATCCTGGCCAGCTTCCGGGGCTATTTCCAGGGTTACCAGATGATGACTCCTCCGGCAGTGTCCCAGATTTTGGAACAGCTGGTACGAGTGCTGGTCATGATCGGTCTGGCTTATTTCCTGCTTCCCCGGGGACTGGAATACGCTGCGGCCGGCGCAGCTTTCGGAGCGGTACCCGGCGGGTTGATGGGACTGCTTGTGCTCACCTGGTTTTACCGGAAAGCGCGTAAGGACTGGAAACAGAAAATTAAAGAGCAGACGGCAACGGTTGAGGAAAGCGTGGGCTCTATAACCCGACGTCTGATATTGCTGGCTATTCCCGTTTCCTGTGCCAACCTGCTGATACCGGTGACCAGCAGCATAGACATGCTTCTGGTGCCGAATGGGCTGGGGCGGGCCGGTTTTGGGGTAGAAGCGGCTACTACACTGTTCGGTTATCTAACCGGTATGGCCCAGCCTCTGATGATGATGGCCACCATTCCCACCATGTCGCTGGCGGCCAGTCTGGTGCCAGCGGTTTCGGAAGCCTGTACACTGCGGCATCCGGATGAGGTATTACGCAAGACTACCTCTGCTTTTAAAATCTGCATGCTTGTAGTTGTTCCGGCTTCTGTGGGGATGTGGGCGCTGGCAGGACCTATATCCGGCACGCTGTACGGCACGATGAAGGCTGCGCCGGTCATCGCTCATCTGGCGCCGTCCATTGCTTTTCTGGGAATATTCCAGGTTACTACCGGAGCCTTACAGGGAATCGGCAAAACGCTGATACCCATGTGGAATATGTTGTTTGGAGCGGTAGTGAAAGCGATTGCTGTCTGGCAGCTTACTTCGTTGGCTGCGTTTCATATTTTAGGTGCTGCCTGGGCATCCAATCTTAATTTTGCCTTAGTGGCGGCGATTAATATTTTTTTCCTGCACCTGAGCGGTATTACGTTCCCGTTTTGGGACAGCCTGAAAATTCTGCTGGCCTCCCTGTGTATGGGCATGGCCGGAAGAACGGTGGCAATGTTTCTTATTGATAAGAGCGGAGTAGTGGCTGCGTTGGTCAGCGGCATGGCTGTATCCGGCCTGATTTATGTGGCTGCGGTGGTGCTGTCCGGCTGCCTGACCAGGGAAGAATCGTCTCAGTTGCCGGTAATTGGAAAATATCTACGGAAGTTTTGGCATTAACCAATGTTTCTTCAACAGAATGGAGGGCATACGTATGGAATTGGAAAACAAGACAGGCCTTGAGAATTGCAAAATGACAGGAACGTTGACCATTGTCGGTCTGGGGCCGGGGGCAGCTGGTCATCTTTCTCTGGAAACGTTGAAACTTCTGGAGGAACGGTTTGTGATTTTAAGGACAGAGGTTCACCCTACTGTTGCGGAATTGAAACGCAGGGGCATCTCTTTCGTTTCCTGTGATGCCTGGTATGAAGAGGAAGCAACCTTTGAAGAAGTGTATGATAAAATCTCCTCTTTCGTTATAGAACAGGCCGAAAATAAAGAAGTGGTCTATGCGGTTCCCGGCAGCCCTCTGGTAGCGGAGCGGACGGTGACATTGTTGAGGGAAAAGGCAAAAAGGAACAATATGCCACTCACCATTAAACCGGCTATGAGTTTTTTGGATCTGGCTTATGTTGATTTGGGAATCGATCCTATTGACGGGTTGCGGATCATTGACGCGCAGGACTTTTCTGCTCTGGCGGATGCAGGTCAGTACCCTTTGATGGTAACCCAGGTTTATAATCAGATGGTCGCTTCGGATATGAAGCTGGCCCTGATGGATATCCTGCCGGACGAGACAGAAGTGTATTTTCTCCGCAATCTGGGGCTGGAAGATGAAGAGTGCCGTAAGATACCGCTCTTTGAAATGGACAGGCAGCCTGTCATCGACCATTTGACCAGCGTGTTTATTCCCCGCCAGCCTGAGGAGGCTCTGCAGACGATGCTGCAAAGCGCAGAAGATGACAGTGACACAGGCGGGTATTGGGAACGTTTCCCGTTGCTGCAACACAAAACACAGTTTGATGTGCGTCCTCTGACAGATGTAATGCAGGTGCTGCGTGAACCTGGCGGATGTCCCTGGGACCGGGAGCAGGATTTTGATACGATTCGTGCCAACCTGATAGAAGAGTGTTATGAATTCCTGGAAGCGGTGGACGATAAAGATACCCACGGCATGGTGGAAGAACTGGGCGATATCCTGATGCAGGTGGTGTTCCATGCCCGTATGGCAGAGGAAAAAGGAATGTTTACCCTGCAGGATGTCATTGATGGCGTGACGGATAAACTGATTGAACGGCATCCCCATGTGTTTGGGAAAGTCAAGGTAGCCAACAGCGACGAAGTGCTTGCCAACTGGGAGACCATCAAGCTGCAGGAAAAACCGGAACGGGAGAGAGTGCTGGACGGGATTTATAAAGGGATGCCTTCTTTACTGCGTGCTCATAAGATACAGAAACGGGTTGCCAAGGTAGGGTTTGATTGGACAGAAATCGAAGACGTAAAGAAAAAAGTACTGGAAGAATGGAAAGAGTTTAACGAAGCTGCGGCCTTGCATGATCTGATAGCGATGGAGTGGGAACTGGGGGACCTGTACTTTTCCCTGGTTAATTTTGCCCGCCACCTGGGACTGGAAAGTGAAACTGCATTGAACCGCTGCAACAACCGTTTCGCCGCGCGTTTTGAGCATGTGGAGAACCGCGTGACGGAATCGGGGAAGCCATGGAGCGGTTACTCCCTGGAGGAACTTGACAGGTTCTGGGATGAAGCAAAAGAAAACGAGGTACCGGCCGATTAAGTTTGCAGTACATATAGAAAGCAGACGTTGCCTGTCTTCTGGTTTTTTGTTATACTAAATTACAATGGTTTTTCAATGAAGGGAGTGAACGTCATGGCAACCCGCGACAAAGAAAAGAAAAGCCGCATAGCCAGGGATTTCCGCCGGGTCCTGATTGTTCTCGTCATCATATTTGTAGCAATCTTAGGCCGGCAGGAATATAGGATTTATCAGATACAGAAAGAAACGGAAGCGACCCAGAAACGGGTGGAAGAACTGCAGAAGCTGCAGGCAGATCTGGAAGCGGAACGGAAGCGGTTATATGATCCCAAATATATAGAAAAGCTGGCACGCGAAGATCATAATTATGTAAAAAAGGATGAAGTGCCAATCTTTATAGTTAAAGATAAGCAGGAAGGCAAAAAGGACGCGGATGCCGGTAAAGGCAAAAATGAAAAGCAGGGAAAAGAAGAAAGTGTCGAAAAAAAGGATAATAACTAGCATTTTTATTGACACTGCTTCTTTTATGGTGGTAAAATTATACTGCCTTATTTTTAAAGCAGGAGGATTTTTAGTTTTATGGCGATTGAAGTAGGGGCTGTCGTAGAAGGTGAAGTTACCGGCATTACAAATTTTGGCGCGTTTCTTCAGCTTCCCGAGGGAAAAGTCGGACTGATTCATATTTCCGAGGTATCCAATGTTTATGTAAAGGATATTCATGACTTTTTAAAAGAGCATCAGAAGGTTAAAGCAAAGGTGTTGTCAATCGATGCCCGCGGTAAGATTGCGCTTTCTTTGAAACAGCTTGAAGAAAAACCGGAAACTCCTGCAAAACCTGTCAGACCGAAAGAGGCGCCTGTTGTGGAAAAGCGGGCTCCCCGCCAGACAGGCCCGTTGTCTTTTGAAGATAAACTGTCCAAGTTTATGAAAGACAGCGACGACCGTCTGCTGGATCTGCGCAGAAACACGGAATCCAAGCGCGGAGGCCGCGGTGCGAGCCGTGATCGTTAAAATTCAGGCACTCAGTAAGGGTGCCTGTTTTATTTTACGGACATAGTGGTTCACAGATGTTTTATGACACAGGCCGGCAGATGACGGATACGGGATGGACATGAAGGAAACGGTGCTGGATAAAGTGCCCCGTATTTTACGGGAAAAACTGGATATTACAAAGCAATATGTGGCCGCAGTCAGCGGCGGTGCGGATTCTCTGGCCCTGGCAGACGCGTTGCGGCGTTGCGGGTTCCGCTTTACCGTGTGTCATGTAGAACATGGCATTCGGGCAGGGGAAAGCCTGGAAGACGCTGCTTATGTAGAAGACTTCTGCAGGCAGAGAGATATCGCGTTTTGCTGTAAGCACGTCGACGCGCAGGAACTGCAGAGAAGGGAAAAACTTTCGCTGGAAGACGCCGCCCGCCGGCTTCGTTATCAGGCGTTGTTTCAATGTATTGAGGAAACAGGGGCTGATTTTATCCTTACGGCCCATCAGAAGGATGATCAGGCAGAAACGTTTCTGTTGCGATTGTTACGCGGTTCGGGCACCCGGGGGTTGGGAGCCATACGGTTCCGGCAGGACATTGTTCTGCGCCCGTTGCTTTCCCTTTCGGCGGCGGAATTACGGCAGTACTGTACAGGCAGGGGAATTTCCTGGCGGGAAGACGCGACAAACGTTGATCTGTATTATACCCGCAACCGGATCCGTAAAGTTTTGATCCCCCTGTTGGAGAAGGATTTTTCTCCCCCGGTTACGGATATTTTGTGCAAGACGGCGGAACATCTTCAGACTGACGAAATGTTTTTGGAAGAACTGGCTGAAACGGAGTTTTGGAAACGTTGGAAAACTCCGGCTGAAAACCAGAACGGTGTCCTGCGGACCGGGAAGTGGAAGGAAATTCCTCCGGCATTACGGTTCAGGATATTACGGCTGTTCTGGCATCATTCAGGTGCCCGGGAAGAACTGTCGGGAATTAATCTGGATGACTTAGGGAGTTTAATAGAGAACCAGGGCAGTGGTAAAAAAATTTTACTGCCGGGCAGTTGGCAAGCATTGTATTCTTATGATAAACTAATATTATTCTCTGAAGAGAATTTAAAGTGTTTGCAGCAGAATGACAATTGGAAACATGAAGTTAATCTGGCGCATCTTCCCGGAGTTCTGTCTGATGATGAAACGTGGCTGTCAGAGGTTCCTTTTCCGGATCACCGTATTGCGCAGTTGTCTATTACAAAAGACCTGCCGCCCTACAGGTACCGGGAACAGATGATTTATCCGATCAGTCAGTTAAAAAGGATGGGAAACGTTTTGGAATTCCGGTACAGACAGCCGGGCGACAGGATATATCCGTTAAAAGGACCAGGGCATAAAACCCTGAAAAAGTTTCTGATAGATCGAAAGGTGCCTGTGGAAAACAGGGACAGGCTGGTGGTTGTGGCAGTGGGAAACGAAATCGTGTGGATTCCAGGTATCGCCAATGCCAGGTGGGAAACAGGGCAGACCGGTTCAGAAGATCCGGCCCGGGAGCAGGGCTGGCTGTTTATAAATATTAAATAAGGATGGTGTTTATTATGCGTGAAGATATAAAATCGGTTCTGATTACGGAAGAGCAGATTAAAAAGAGAGTGCAGGAGATGGGAGAACAGCTTTCCAAAGAGTATGAGGGAAAAAGAGTAATCATAATCTGCCTGCTGAAAGGCGCTGCATTCTTTGCCTGTGATCTGAGCAGGGCTATGTCCATACCGGTACGGATGGAATTCATGGTGGCTTCTTCCTATGGAGACGGTACTACAACTTCCGGCAGTGTGGCCGTGCGGCTGGACGTAAAGGACGATATTGCGGGCATGCATGTTTTGCTGGTTGACGATATCATTGATACGGGGCTGACGTTTGCCCGGGTCAAGACGTTACTGGAGACCAAAAAGCCGGCATCCATTAAAACCGTCGCCATGTGCGACAAGGAAGACAGACGGCAAAATGGTCTGGAGGCAGACTATGTGGGCTTTACCATTCCGGATGAATTTGTGGTGGGCTATGGCCTGGATTATGCGGGAGACTACCGCAACCTGCCATTTATTGGTGTGCTGAAGCCTTCAGTTTATGCCCGGGCGTAACCGGTTTTCCGTTTGCCTGTTCGTGTAATTCGATTAAATTGGAAAGGAGGAAACGTTTTTGTTCAAGTTCTTTAAAAACGTTGCCTTTTATTTATTGATAGTGATTGCGGCAATCTGGGTAATGGATCATTATTCATCCGGCAATACATCTAAAACAGACATTTCTTATACAGCTTTTATGAAGCATGTGCAGCAGGATGAGGTCCGCTCCGTCACGATCAGTGAAAATTCAATTACGGGATTGTTGAAAGACGGAAAGACATTTACGACGGTTGCGCCTAATGATTCCACGCTTATTTCAACGCTGCGTTCCCGGGATGTGGAAATCAAGGCGGAACTGCCGCCCCAGACACCCTGGTGGGCAACGCTGCTGAGCACTCTTCTTCCCATGGTACTGATTGTTGGACTGTGGTTTGTGCTGATGAACCAGAGCAGCGGCGGAAGCCGGATGATGAATTTCGGTAAGAGTAATGCCCGCCGTTATGACGAAAGCAAAAACAAGATTACATTTAAAGATGTGGCCGGAGCAGATGAGGCCAAGCAGGAACTGCAGGAAGTCGTGGAGTTTTTAAAGCATCCCCAGCGGTATAATGCGCTGGGAGCTAAAATTCCCAAAGGAGTATTGCTTTACGGACCTCCGGGTACCGGCAAGACGTTGCTTGCCCGGGCTGTGGCAGGCGAAGCCGGCGTGCCGTTCTTTACGATTTCCGGTTCGGACTTTGTGGAGATGTTTGTGGGCGTCGGCGCATCCCGTGTGCGTGATCTGTTCGACCAGGCCAAAAAGAATGCTCCTTGTATCGTTTTCATTGATGAAATTGATGCGGTAGGGCGGCAGCGTGGCGCCGGTGTGGGCGGCGGCCATGATGAAAGAGAACAGACGTTGAATCAGCTGCTGGTTGAGATGGACGGCTTCGGTATCAACGAAGGCATCATCATGATTGCGGCAACGAACCGTCCGGATATTCTGGATCATGCTTTGTTACGTCCCGGCCGTTTTGACCGCCAGATCGTAGTAGACCGTCCGGATATGCGGGGACGGGAAGCGATTTTGAACGTCCATGCCAAAGGCAAGCCCATGGCTCCGGATGTTGACATGACTACCATTGCCAAGCAGACGACCGGTTTTACAGGGGCGGATCTTGCGAATCTGGTTAATGAGGCTGCGTTGCTGACAGCCCGCCGCAACGTGCCCATGATCGACATGAAGGCCATGAATGAAGCGGCGGAGCGGGTCGTGATGGGACCGGAACGCCGCAGCCATCTGGTGAGTGAGCCGGAGAAAAAACTGACGGCCTACCACGAAACAGGACATACCCTGATTGGGCTGCTTCACAATGATGTGAGCGTCGTACATAAGGTTACGATCATACCCCGTGGCCGGGCGGGCGGCTATACCATGAGCCTTCCCAAAGAAGACAGGAATTACCAGACAAAATCGGAAATGCTGGATGAATTACAGATGCTGCTGGGCGGCCGGGTAGCGGAAGCCATTGTTTTGAAAGATATTTCCAGCGGAGCCAGCAGTGATTTGCAGCGGGCCACCGAACTGGCCCGGAAAATGGTTTGCCAGTACGGCATGAGTGACCGTCTGGGTTCCATGACGTTCGGACATCCGGAAGAAGAAGTCTTCCTGGGCAGAGATATCGCAAGAGAAAAGTACAGCAATGAAGTAGCTGCAGTTATTGACGAAGAAGTCCGTCGCCTGATGGACGAGGCCTACAAGGGCGCTGAAAAGCTTTTATTGGATAATATGGACAAACTGGTGCTGATTGCGGAAACTCTTATGCAGAAAGAAACGCTGGATGGGAAACAGCTGCAGGAACTCATGAGCCAGGGATATCTGACTGAGGACGGACCGGCATTGCAGGCAGCGGAGCAGCCTGTTGGTGAGTTGGGCTGACGTCCGGTTGCCAAACGCACCGACCTGCTGAATACAAAGTAATCAGTATTTACTTAGTCATTGTAAAATGCGGAGGCGTTGTTATGCGTGCCAAAATTCTGGGTTTGTTGCGTGAAAGGATGCCGGAACCGGTTTCGGGAGAGGAAATTTCCGCAAAGGTGGGAGTTTCCCGCACGGCTGTCTGGAAACATATCCAATCGTTAAAAAATACAGGCTATGATATTGAATCGGTGCCCAAGAAGGGCTACATTTTGCATAAAGCCCCGGATTTGCTGAGCCCGGAGGAAATCATTGCGCATCTGAAAACAAAATGGGTAGGACATCATATCCATTATTTAAAAGAAGCCAATTCCAGCAATGAAGTGGGAAAACGCCTGGCTGATCAAGGTTGTGCAGACGGCCTGGTTGTGGTTGCGGAAGAGCAGACCAGCGGTAAAGGACGCCTTTCCCGCGGCTGGTTTTCCCCAATGGGGTATGGCGTATGGTGCAGCGTCATCTTACGCCCGCCGTTCATGCCTTCGGAAGCGTCCAAATGTACCTTGCTGGCAGCGGTAGCTGTAATCAAAGCCATCAATAAATATAAAGGTGTTAATGCGAAAATCAAATGGCCCAATGATGTCCTGCTGGAAGGGAAAAAGATGGTAGGCATCCTGACGGAGATGAGCGCCGAATTCGGCAAGATCAACTACATCGTCATTGGCACGGGCATCAATACTAATGTGCCCAGATCCATTATTCCCGATGAGTTGAAAGAACTGGCGATTTCCGTGGCGGATGTGGCGCAGGAACCGGTTCAGCGGGTACAGATACTGGCCGATTACCTGAAAAATATAGAGGACCTGTATGAGACTGTCTTACGGGACGGTTTTGGGCCTGTACTGGATGAGTGGCGGAAGTATTCTGATACCATCGGGCAGGCGGTTAAAGTCATTGCCCCGGATAAGACCTATTTTGGTACGGCCGTGGATATTGATGAGGAAGGTTTGCTGATGGTCAGAAAAGAGGACGGAACGATGGAAAAAGTTATTGCAGGCGATGTTTCCATCCGCCCGGCGAAGGCCAAAGGAAAACGGTATTCCTGACTTGTGGTGTGATAGGGTTTCACTATATTTACAGTGTCGAATGTATATAAGGTAAGATAAAATTTTATAGCTGGTAAGGAGGCAACATATGTTACTGGTAATTGATGTAGGAAACACAAATACGGTAGCCGGTATGTATGACGGGAAAAAGCTGGTAGATAACTGGCGTTTTTCTTCAGACCGTTCCAAAACGGCTGATGAATTCGGCATGTTTATGAACAGTATGCTGAACTTTTCCGGATTGAAGAAGGAACAGGTAACGGACATTATTATTTCCAGCGTGGTTCCTCCGGTACTTGTTCCCCTGTGCCATATGTGTGAACGGTTTTTTAAAATCAAACCGCTGGTAGTCGGGCAGGGGCTTAAGATTGGTCTGCAGCTGCGTTATGAGAATCCGAAGGAAATCGGCGCGGACCGTATCGTAAATGCAGTGGCTGCTTATGACAGATATGCCCATCTGAAAAAGCCGATGATTATTATTGATTTTGGAACAGCTACGACATTCTGCGCCCTGCTTCCTACGGGCGAATATCTGGGTGGTGCCATCTGCCCCGGTATCGGCATTTCGTCGGAGGCTCTTTTCCAACGGACTGCAAAGCTGCCGCGTATTGAGCTGATTCCGCCTAAAAAAGCCATCTGCGGCAATACGGTAGATGCCATGCGTTCCGGTATCATGTTCGGCTATTATGGCCTGATCAAGGAAATCGTGGCCCGGATGAAGGAAGAACTGGGCGGTGACGCTTTGGTCATTGCCACTGGCGGCTTCGGCAATACCATGGCACAGGGCACGGACTGCATTGACGAAGTGGACCAGATGCTCACTCTGGAAGGCCTGCGCCTTATTTTTGAAAAGAACAAAAAATAACCGGCAGAACCTATTACGGACGGGGAGGGCGTCTTTCCGTCCGTATTTTTATCTTGCTAAAGGGTTTTGTAACTATTATGAGAATTGGAAACATAGAATTAGATACGCCGGTGGCCCTGGCACCCATGGCAGGCATCAGCGACCTGCCGTACCGGGTCATCTGCCGGAAATTTGGCTGCGGGCTTACGGTATCGGAAATGGTCAGCGCCAAAGGACTGTTATATAAAAACGAAAAAACATTTGCCATGCTGCAGATTGATGAAGCGGAACGTCCCACAGCCATCCAGCTTTTTGGCTCGGTCCCGGAAGAACTGGCCGAAGCGGCCAGAATTGTGGAAGCCCGGGGAGCAGACATCATCGACTTTAACATGGGATGCCCTGTGCCCAAGGTTGTTAATAACGGCGAGGGATCCGCTTTAATGAAGACCCCGGAACTGGCAGGAAAAATTCTGAAAGCCATGGTCAAAGCGGTCCGGATTCCTGTGACGGTTAAGTTTCGCGCCGGCTGGGATGAAGAGCACAGGAACGCCGTGGAAATCGCAAGGATTGCCGAAGTATCGGGCGTAGCGGCAGTGGCTGTTCATGGCAGGACCCGGGACCAGTTTTATATGGGGAAGGCCGATTGGGAAATCATCCGACGGGTGAAAGAGGCGATCCGGATTCCCGTGTTTGGTAACGGGGATATTTTTACTGCGGATGATGGTTTGCGCATGTTTAAAGAAACAAAGTGTGACGGTCTGATGCTGGCCAGAGGCGCCTATGGAAATCCCTGGCTGTTTGCCCAATTGCGCGCGGCTTTGGAGAGAAGGAATATTCCGGCGGTAACTGCTGAGGAAAAATTACAGCAGATTATACTGCACGCAACCGCTCTGGTGGAGTTTAAAGGTGAGAAGATTGCCATACGGGAGATGCGCAGCCACGCTTCCGCTTACATCAAAGGTCTGCCCCGGGCCTCCGAATACAGGGAACGGTTTCATAAGCTTGAGACATTGCGGGAAATGGTTGACCTGGTGAACTCTTACAGGACTTTCTTACAAAGAAGCAGGTAAAGGCATTCGAACAGCAAAGTCGTTAAAACTACAGCAGGCGGTCATGAACGTTTCTTAAAAATTATTGTGGTTTGATTGTTTTATTTACCGCAATGTGATACAATACACTTTCGGAAAAATATCTTTGCAGGTATGTTTGTTTATGGATTCAGAAGAACTACGGAAATCTGGACAAAAAAAAAGCGTAATCAGTATCAGTATCGGCTCTTCCAGGCGTGATGCCAAAAGCAGTCTTTTTTTGGGGGATACGGAAGTCGCGCTGGAACGGAAGGGTACGGACGGTGACATCAGAGAGGCCGCCCGGTTGCTGCAATTCTATGATGGAAAAGTTGATGCGATGGGATTAGGCGGAACGGACCTGTATCTGGTGGCCGGTAATCGCCGGTATGTTTTCTCAGAATCTGAAAAGCTGGTGAAACAGGTCAGATATACGCCGGTTTTGGATGGCAGCGGTCTGAAAAACACATTGGAACGCATGGCAATCCGGTATCTGGCAGATACCCGTGTGGTTGATTTTACCAATAAAAATGTACTTCTGGTATGTGCGGTAGACCGCTTCGGGATGGCCGAAGCGCTGACAGAACAGAGATGCAGGGTATTGTTTGGCGACATCATTTACGGTTTGGGCTGTAATATCCAGATCCGGAGCCTTGCGGCTTTGCGGCGTTGGGCAGCCGTGCTGGTTCCCATCATTACCAGGCTGCCGGTTAAATGGATGTACCCTACGGGGAAAAAACAGGATTCCCATATAAGCAGGCATCCCGAGTATTTTTTAAACAGCGATATCATTACAGGGGATTTTCTCTTTATCAAACGGTTTATGCCGTCCCGTCTTGAAGGGAAAATAGTAATTACAAATACAGTTACTGCAACGGACCGGCAGTTGTTAAAAGACGCCGGTGTGAAAACACTGGTTACGACAACGCCCTGTCTGCAGGGGCGGAGTTTTGGAACGAATGTGCTGGAAGCAGCGATTGTAGCAGTTTCCGGAAGCAAAAAGGCATTACAGCCGGAAGAATACGAAGCGTTCATTAAAAAATACGAGATTTTGCCGTCGATAGAGCATTTTCAGTAAGGAGCAGGAAAGAATGGAGAAATTTGCGTTTGTGCTGCATCCCCTTTCATTAGAGGATATGCAGATGGTTGCGCCTTTTGTCAGGTACGTGCCTGATTTCCTGCTGGAATATATATTACAGAAGAAAAAGCCGTTTGAAGTTTCGCATATTACCGGTGTAAAAAGCCCGTACGCAGAAGCGGAGGGGTGGTTTGTAGGCTGCCCGCTGACGGCAAAGCAGATGATGGAGCTTCCGGAGGAGTTTGTTATTGACCGGATTGTGGAAACCGGCAAAGTCGCGGAAGAACTGGGAGCAAAAATCCTCGGTCTGGGAGCCTTTACTTCTATTGTTGGTGATGCCGGTATAACAATAGCGGAACGTTTAAGTATTGCGGTAACTTCCGGAAACAGTTATACGGTTGCGACAGCGTTGGAAGGAACGCGGGAAGCGGCCCGTCTCATGGGGAAAGACCTGCGGAATGCTGAAGTAGCTATTATCGGGGCCAGCGGTTCGATTGGTTCGGCCTGCGCCCGTATCCTGTCCCGCGAAGTGCGCCATATTAATCTTGTTGCCAGGCGTATTGGTCCTTTGGAGGAATTGGCGCAGGAACTGAACGGGCACGGCCCGGCGACGTTTTCGGTGAGTTCGGATGTTAAAAGAAGCCTGCATAAAGCAGATGCCGTTATTGCGGTGACCAGTGCGGTTGATTTTATCATTGATCCCGCTGATTTGAAATCCGGCGCTGTGGTCTGCGATGTGGCCAGGCCCCGCAATGTATCCCGGAATGTGTCTGCACTCCGGAATGATGTGCTGGTGATTGAAGGTGGTGTAATCCATGTTCCCGGGAACGTAGATTTCCGTTTTAATTTCGGTTTTCCACCCCATACCTGTTTTGCCTGTATGGCGGAAACCATGATACTTGCCCTGGAAGGCCGGTATGAGAATTTTACGCTGGGGAGAAACCTGAATCCTGCGCAAATCGATACTATATCTGCATTGGCCCGAAAACACGGATTCACACTGGCAGGATTCCGCAATTTTGAGCATGCCGTAACTCCGGAAATGATAGAAAAGATAAAAGGAAATGTGAAACTGTAAGGAACATCGGATTGATGTACTTGTGCAGTTGCAGATGAAGGTATAATTAATTGGTCCACGGTTTCTTTCTATTTGACAAGGGTAATATAAAAATTTATAATATTAACTAACCGTTTTTACGGTATCGGCATGAAGACCGATACTTTTAATATGGTGTAACATTGGAGGAATGATCATGACATCAAAAGAAACAATATTGACTGCCGAAGGTCTTGCAAAACTGGAAGCTGAATTGGAAGAGCTTCGTACTGTCAAGCGCCTGGAGAATGAAGAGCGTCTGCACGAAGCCATTGCGCACGGTGATCTCAGCGAAAACTCCGAATATGTTTCTGCTAAAGATGAGCAGGCCCGCATTGAAGGCCGCATTCTGGAGCTGGAACAAATGGTCAACACGGCTAAGGTAATTGATAATACAAAAAAACGCAAAACAAAAGTTGAATTAGGCGCGACTGTTGATATTGAAGATCTTGCTCCGGATTTTGAAGAAGACCGCCTGCAGTCTTATACCGTTGTTGGCACGACGGAAGCAGACCCCTTTGCGGGACGGATTTCCAACGAATCGCCCATTGGCGCAGCTATCATGGGCAAGAAGGTTGGCACGGTAGTTACGGTACGCACTCCGGTAGGGGATCATCAGTATAAGATAGTTAAGATTAAATAATCAGGAGAAACAGAATGGCAGAGGACAAGAAGAACGTTCAGGGAAAACAGGCTCCGGTAATGGACATTAATGAACAGATGCAGAACCGCATCGATAAGATGCATAAGCTGGAAGAACGGGGGATCCGTCCTTTTGGTCACCGGTTTGACTGGACCCATCATACCAAGGAAATTTACGATAATGTAGAGCAGATGGAAGCGGACGGAACCGTTGTCAAGGCGGCCGGCCGTGTTATGGCTATCCGTGGCCACGGCAAAACCAGCTTTATCGATTTGCAGGACAGCACAGGGAAAATCCAGCTTTACACCCGCAAAGACATACTGGGGGAAGATAATTACTCCCTGATTAAGCTGATGGATATCGGCGATATTATCGGTGTTACAGGCACAGTATTTAAAACCCACATGGGCGAACCTTCTATCCGTGTTGAGAATCTGGAATTCCTGTCCAAGGCGCTGAAACCGCTTCCGGAGAAATGGCATGGGCTTACCAATGTGGATTTGCGTTACCGGCAACGGTATCTGGATCTGATTGTTAATCCGGATGTGAGAGATGTATTTATAAAACGTACCCAGATTATCAAGAGCATCCGTGAGATTCTGGATAACGAAGGCTATCTGGAAGTTGAGACACCGGTTCTGAACACGATTTCCGGCGGCGCCACGGCCCGTCCTTTTATTACCTATCATAATGCGCTGGATATCCAGTTATATCTGCGTATTGCTACGGAACTGAACCTGAAGCGTCTGATTGTCGGTGGTCTGGAGCGGGTATACGAAATTGGCCGTATTTTCAGAAACGAAGGTATCGACATCAAACATAATCCGGAATTTACCAGCATCGAACTGTATCAGGCCTATGGTGATATGGATACTATGATGGACATTGCGGAAAAAATCGTAACGGAGACAGCGCAGAAAGTATTAGGCACTTTGCAGATTGTTTACGAAGGGCAGGAGATTAATTTAGCCGGTCCCTGGCCCCGTGTTACCATGATTGATGCGGTAAAACAGTACAGCGGAGCAGATTTTAACGGTGTGACCGACCTGGCAACGGCGCGGAAGATGGCCGATGAGGCCCATGTGGAATATGAAGAATCCTGGGGTGTAGGCAAGATCATTAACGCTTTCTTTGATGAATTCGTAGAAGACAAGCTGATCCAACCGATTTTTATTTACAAGTATCCCAAAGAAATTTCGCCTCTTGCCAAGAGCAGTGTGGAGGACCCCGAGATTACAGACCGTTTTGAGGGATTCATTTATGGCCGTGAACTGTGCAATGGCTTTACCGAACTGAACGACCCCATCGACCAGCGGGAGCGCTTTGTAAAACAGATGGAAGAGCGCGCTGCCGGTGATGAAGAGGCCGGTATGATGGATGAAGACTTTATCAACGCGTTGATGCACGGTCTGCCGCCTACCGGCGGTCTTGGCATCGGCATTGACCGCCTGGTTATGTTCCTGACAGGCGCTGTTTCCATTCGCGACGTATTGCTGTTCCCGACTATGAAACCGCTGGCGCAGGAAAAAGCGGAAAACGAAGAGGACGCTGAGGAAAGCAAATAAGCAGACGTAAGAGTTCGGTTTGCATAGATTTAATGAATGATCATGACTCTGAACACAAGCATATAAAGAGAGGCGCGAGCCTCTCTTTTTTTGTGCTTTTTGCCCGGTTTTTACGGAAATGGGCATAATAAAAAAATATTCTTTTGTTTTTTCTAAAAAAGGTGTTGACAAAGGGAAAAAGAAGTGCTATTATAACCAAGTCGTCGAAAGACGACGGAACCTTGAGAACTGAATAACGAACCAGATGAATGTGCGGGTCAGCCCCTTCGGGGACAGACCCAAAAGTCAAAGAAATTCTGAACAACAAGAAGAGCCGAATCGGCTTTCTATAAAACTATTAT
>JAEEGI010014792.1_pt1 | contig 16346 bp, 19 predicted proteins | sample 8958751 | NCBI WGS metagenome assembly JAEEGI01 (sample SAMN16246545, study PRJNA631951) | gut metagenome | biome: gut microbiome; feature: rumen; material: KS-attached | host: Bos | place: Iran: Karaj | collected 2018-10
CCGGACTTTCCTCTTGGGTGTTTCCAAGCGATTGCCTTGCTGGCTCCCCACCATTATACCATAAAGCTAGAGATAATTCTAGGCTCCTACCCTGTCTTTGCCATTGTGACGAGGAGCATTTAACTCAATATACTCTATAATCTTCGAAGCCACGTCTTTGCCGGTCACCTTTTCAATACCAAATCCAGGTGAAGCATTCACCTCAAGCACCAACGGTCCACGGGCAGAACGCATCAGATCAACACCGCAGATATGAAGACCCATCGCCTTTGCAGCCCTTAAGGCAATCTTCTTTTCTTCAGCCGTCAATTTTACTGGAGTACCTTGACCACCTTGGTGAAGGTTTGAACGAAAATCATCATCAAGAGAAGCTCTTTGCATCGCTGCCACCACCTTATTCCCTACCACAAACGCACGGATGTCAGTACCAGCTGACTCTTTAATAAACTCCTGCAACAAAATGTTCGTGCCATCTTCATTATAGAGGTAAAACGCCTGCAACGCTGATTTTGCCGCCTTGCGCGTATCTGCTAAAATCACCCCGTTACCGTGCGTACCAGTAGCCAGCTTAATAATCACCGGTAAGCCAATCTGTTCAAGCAAATCATCAATATCAGAGGTATTCCTCGATACCAAAGTCTTCGGCGTATCAATATCATACTTAGCCAAAATTTGGGCGGCACGCAGTTTATCACGCGCCCGCGTAATCGCCACCGAAGAAGCCGAAGTCCAAACCCCCTGCATCTCAAATTGACGCACCACGGCACAACCGTAACGAGTCATATTATTAGAGATACGTGGCAAAATTGCATCAAAACCTTTCAACTTTTCGCCCCCATAGTAGACGTCTGGATGTTTATCGTCAAGAGACAAATAACAGTTTTTATACTTAATCACACGGACATCGTGCCCACGATTTTTGGCCTCTTCCACTAAACGCTTTGTGGAATAATTCCCTGGCCCATTTGATAAAATAGCTAGTTTCATGCTTTTTTCTCCTGATTTTTTAAATATTTCTGATGAAATTCATAAGGATTCTCTCTTAATTCTTGATTCAAACGCACCGATTTCTTGGCTGCTGGACGCTCCACACACGACTTTGAAACATCAACTAAAAACTTCCCCTCAAGCGTGTGGCGACCAATCAAAACTGGAAAATGGTTACGTGTACGATTAGCCAGAGTAAAAGTAGTAGAAAAAGCTTCCCCGTTAATCACCACTGGCAACTTCACTCGGTAGCGAATCTGAACATCGCCATGCGAAGAACGGACTGTCCTCACCAAATAATCCGAGGTTTTCAAGATTTCCCCAGTATAAAATGAAGATTTCGGCCCAAACAGACAAAAAACCAGCGTACCGTCTTTTTCCATATCAATATTTGAAGCCCAAATCGCTGAAGTATCAGCCCCAGTGTCCACTTTTGCTGGCACCTTCTTAATGCCGGCAACTTGAATTAGCTCTGTCGAGCCAATTACGCTATCTTTAGATGTTTTTTGGTGCTGTACCATATCCTCTTATTATATCACAGGTTATGCTAAAAGTCAATGCTATAAGCTCTTTCTACCTCTGTAAAATGCTATTGATCGCCTGGTTTGCCTCGGAATCAGCAATTAAATTCTCAGAGCGTGGCAAATGCGTAAATGACACGCTCTCAAAATTATCCAGAAGTTTTGAAATTGCATGATAAATCGGAATAATATCCGGGTTTTTAATCGAGAACACCCCATTTAATTGGTTCACTACCATCAAGCTATCAGAGAAGAAATGTACTGACTTTAATCCCATTGAAACGGCAAGTTCCACGCCATTCTTCATCGCATAGTACTCTGCCACTCTAGAGGTAGCAAAACCGATAAACTTCCCTCCCCGCTCAAGGACCTTCCCATCGACGTCAACCACATAATACCCCACCCCTGAAGGACCAGGATTCCCCCGCGAAGCCCCATCGACATAAATACTAACGGAGTTAGCGGCTCCACGAGAGGAAATATGTGTGTTGTTCACCTTATTTTCCATGATCTCAAAGACCGAAAGGCTTGCCTCATTCAAGTGAACATTGGTATTAGTGAAATCTTTAATAAATTTATAGCCAATATATCTATCGCGTGGCTCTGGTTGAGCATTACCAATTACCTCCACATCGTAAACAATATACAGGTTACTGAGGCGACTAGAGCCTTCTAAATTCAAAAACGTAATCACGTCTCGCAGTTTAATCGAACTCGCCCGGTAGCCTGTATACTCAGAGAGCGAACGGGCCATCGCCTCTTCCGGTTGTTCGCCAAATTTAATCTTACCAGTAGGAAGCTCCCAAAAAACCGGGGCGTCAGAACGGCCTCGGTTACGTTTCAAAATTAATACCCCATCCTCTTTTCTAATAATGCCCACTACACGGATTCTTTGTTTCATGCCCACTCTTTGTTTAAGGAACCCTGCCGGCCTGTTTTCCCCGTAATATATACAAGGTGGGTAAAATCTTATGCGATACATCCACGGACGTAAGCCACGAAATCCCTAAAACATGATTATTCAGGAAAATCATGCTGCCGGTAGGGCTAATTCCATTGTACCAGATAGTAAAAGAATTGTAAAATACCTTCCATTCCACCAATCATGATTCCAGAAAAAACCTCGCCAAACAGCAGTATCAGAATGTAAACTAAAATAAAGCCAATCGATTCAATCGACGCCAAAAAATTCCGCACCACATCTGGTGAAATCGCATAAAGAATGCGCGAACCATCTAGCGGCGGGATCGGAATTAAATTAAATATCATAAAACCTAGATTCACGAACACCAACTCAGAAAAGATAAATTCTAGTAATTCCCCGCCCGCGCCATAGAGTAATCTAGTAAAATGACCAATCAAAAAAGCAATAAACGCCAAAAGAAAATTCGTTAGTGGTCCAGCCAGTGCCGTAAGCGCCATCCCCAACTCGCGCCATTTTAAGTTATGATAATTGATTGGCACCGGTTTAGCCCCACCAAATACTGGTGCTTTTAAGATATAAAGCATCACCGGCACGATGATAGACATAAATGGATCAATATGTTTAATCGGATTAAACGTCAACCGGCCAGCATCCTTAGCGGTATGATCACCTAAAAAGTAAGCAGTCACACCGTGCGCCAACTCGTGTAAAATCACCGAAAAAACTACAATTACAAGAATAAACAGTATATATAATATATTACTATTCATTAGCTCAGCACCACTACTTCTTTAGTAGTTGGGAGCGTATCAAGGGATTTAACTTTCAGCTTCTTCTCAGAACGAGCGGAAAGCTTGAGCTCAGAAACCATAGCATCGACGTTCCCCATCGAAATAATCAATTTCGGCTCGATCTCACGAATCGCGCGAATCGAAGAAGTACAGAGAATATCAGCTACAATATCATCCAAATTCTCTTCGATACCACCCAGAATTCCTACGTGCACCCCACCGATTTCAACATCATAAATCGTTTTACCACTTACCGTCAAAATCCCCCTAATCGTCGCATCACCAATTTCAAACTCACCTGGCCCCTTAATCTTACCAATCGCTAAACCAGCTTCAATAGTTTCACTACTCACATTAAACTTAATCGTCGTTTTTTTAGTAGTGATAATTATTTCATCTTGATTCTTACTTTCAATCTCAAACATTTTGTCTCCTATTCTTTGATAATTTTATCTGGATCAATAATCTCAGTAATTTCCATCTCGAGCACGTCTTCAACAAAACGGTCTTTGACGCTCTTTCGGTAAGAGAAATCATCCGCCGACATAATTACATAATTAATTGGCTTACCCTGTTTCTTCTCGATAATCTCTGCCCAACGTGTTAATTTTTTGGTCTTATCATTACCAATAATCAAAAGGTCAATTCCATCCTGCCCTGGCAAACGGTTTGTCACAATAAGGCCTTTCAAATAATTCTTCACTGGACGGCAGTATTCTTCCCACGTAGTCTCGCGCACATCTTTTTCACGAGTTGTATCAATTTTTTTCGAGAAAATATCGGCTAGTGGTCTCGCGAATGGATGTTTGGCATTAGCTGAGTAATAAACTTTATTATCAAAAGTCTCATTTTTGATCACACCAATACTTTCGAGATTCAAAAGCTCCCGACGCACAGAGTTAATCTGTTCGTCAATCACCCGCGTCATCTCACGAACATAAAAAGATTTCTCCGGGTTTTCAAAAAATAGTTTCAAGAGTTTGGCACGAGTTTTGCTGCCAAATAATTTTTCAGTAGGCGTGCTATTTTCTTTACTCATCTTGTATATAATTGTAGCACGTTTTTAAGTAATCACTTAAATTTATTTATCACGAACGAATAAACTTGTTCTAAAGGCATCCAATTGATATTTTTATTTCGTTTAAACCAAGTGAGTTGACGCTTCGCCAGATGATAATCCTCAAAAAAGCATTTTTCCTTGGCCTCAGCCTCGGTCATTTCACCCTGCAAATACTTCCAGGCATATTCATAAATATCACTCTTCATCGCTTGATTATCCCAACCATAATCCTGAACAAGTTTTTTCGTCTCGTCATATAATTCTTCTCTAAACATCAAGTCAATTCGCTTTTTTAAACGTGTTCTGAGTTCTTCGGTTGGCCAATCGATACCAACAATTAAATAATCTCCTTTGATTTCATTCCTATCAGAACAAGTTTTTTGCTCAAGGTCGCCAATTTTCTCACCGGTCGGACCTTTAAACTGATAATCATAAATCAAAGCATCAATGTAAAGGCCAGTGCCACCTACAATCATCGGCACCTTACCACGTAACTCAATATCCTTAATTTTCTCCTCAGTATACTCTTTCCAATCGGCCACCGTAAAACGCTCCCCCGGCTTCACCAAATCTAAACCATAGTGAGGAATACCCTGCATCTCCTCTTTAGTAGGTTTGGCCGTGCCAATATCCATCCCCTTATAAATCGCTCGCGAATCAGCCGAAATAATCTCACCATCAATCGCCTTGGCAATTTCTATCGAAACCCCAGTCTTGCCCGACCCTGTCGGCCCAAGAATAATTACAGTTTGCATAGGTAATCTGCGAGTTTGGCAAGTTTAATCTTCTCTTCCTTATCGCGAAGACGAAGCGAAACGATACCTTCCTCGGCGTCTTTTGGTCCAACAATAATAAGAACTGGAATCTTAAAGTCAGTAGCTCTTTTAATCTTCTTCCCTAGCGAATCAGCCGAATCGTCCACGGTATAGCGAAGTTCATTATACTTAAGTGGTTTCTCAAGCACGATACCATCCAAGATGTTTGCAATCTTAGAAACATAATCTGAGACTTTATCATTTACCGTCACGATACGAACTTGCTCTGGAGCACACCAGAATGGGAACCAACCACCAGTGTGTTCAATATAAACTGACAAGAAGCGTTCGATTGAACCAAGGGTGGCGTGGTGAATCATTACTGGACGTTCTTTCTCACCTTTTTCATTCACAAACTCAAGCTCAAAACGCTCTGGTTGCACAAAATCTAGCTGAATCGTCGCCAGTTGGTGCTCACGACCAATGGCATCTTCCGCCATAAAATCAATCTTTGGCCCATAGAAAGCCGCTTCGCCTTCTTGTTCAAAATAATCCAGCCCATTATCAATAGCAGCCTGCTTAATTTGCTTCTGCGCCATCTCCCAAAGCTTCTTATCGCCGAGGTATTTATCTTCATCTGAACGATATGATAAACGGGCGCGCAACTTCTGCATCCCCACCGTGGTGTAAAGCTCTTTTACGATAGCTACCAAACGCTTCACCTCATCCTTAATCTGATCCTTACGGCAGAAAACGTGTGAATCATCTTGCGTAAGCGAACGCACACGAGAAAGTCCGCCTAGTTCACCAGTCTTTTCATCACGGTAATCAGTCGTAGCTTCCATGTAACGTACCGGCATCTCTTTATAAGTACGCGGACGAGAAGCAAAAATCTGTGCGTGATGCGGACAATTCATCGGCTTCATTGCAAAATCTTCCCCGTTCACCTGAGAATGAACCATAAAGAGCTCATCACCGAACTTAGCATAATGACCAGAAGTCTTATAAAGATCAGTCTTGGTAATATGTGGAGTCCAAACTTTCTTAAATCCTTCACGACCACGCAAGCTCAAAGAATAGTTAGCCATCAGTTCGCGAAGCTCAGTACCACGCGGAGTAAAGAGCGGCAAACCTGCACCCACCAAATCTGAGAAGCAGAACAAATCAAGCTCCTTACCAAGCTTACGATGGTCACGTGCCTTCGCCTCTTCCTGACGCTTCAAATACTCATCTAGCTCTTCTTCAGTAGCAAAAGCTACACCGTAAATTCGGGTGAGCATTTCCCTTTTCTCATCACCACGCCAGTAAGCACCAGCTACGCGAATCAGCTTAAACGCCCCCACTTCACCAGTATTTTTAACGTGTGGTCCCTTGCACAAATCTGAAAAGATATCGCCCAAATCATAGAATGAAATCTCGGCACCTTCTGGTAAGTCTTCAATCAACTCAATTTTATACTTTTGAGCATGATCGCGTGCCCAGTTTAAAGCCTCCATCTTAGAGACTACGCGTTTTTCCATCGAAAGTTTACGTGAAACAATTCCACGCATCTTCTTCTCAATCTTTGGTAGATCTGCATCAGAGATTTTTACATCACCGAAGTCAATATCATAATAAAAACCGTTGTCAATTGCAGGACCAATACCGAATGTTACTGTAGGATAAAGCTCCTGTACTGCAGCGGCGAGTACATGACTTAAAGTGTGCCTCATTTTTTCGAGATAGTTCTCTTCTTTCATCTTTATCCTTCCTTTCTTATCGTATTATTATATCACACTTAGGTTAAGCTAAGAGTAATAATACCATCAAAGGCATGGTGATAACCGAGAACAAAGTTGAAATAGTCACCAATTCAGAGGACTCCGCCTCGTTGCCGCCATATTTTACCGCAAAAAGCCCTAACGATGTGGCAGTAGGCAGTGCCTGAATTAACACACAAACCTGAATCACTTCAATCGGGAATTGTAGCAAAGTAAGTATTCCCCAAGTTACCAGTGGCCCCAATACAAGTTGAATAATTGCCGTGAGCATCAGTTTCCATTTTACAAGCACCTTAATCAGTTTAGCTTGCGACAACATAAATCCAATGCAGATAATCGAAAGTGGCGTCGTCGCCCCACCAACGTACCCTACCGCATCCGTAAAGAAGTTCGGTAGTTTAAATCCAATCAAGAACAGCACCATACCTAGAACCACCGCAATAATATTTGGATTAAAGATTATATTGAATAACAGTTTCACAGATACCTTTTGTTCAAACAGCCAAATACCATACGAAAATAGCGCGATATTAAAAGAAATAATAAAACCACAGTAAGCTAAAATCCCGCTCGGCCCAAAAGTGTTAGCTACAATCGGATAACCGAGAAATGTCGCATTATTAAAAATCATCGCAAACTGCGACTCATGAGACAACTCCTTCTTCATCCATTTCTTATTAAAGATAATCTTCGCGAGAATAATGAGAAGTAGCATCACGATAGCGCCAGCCAGAAGCCCCGAAAAGAACAGGTTAGCCGAAGCCTGATCATATTCTGACGGAAAAGCCATAAATAGCGAAGCCGGCATAAACACTGTCAAAAGTAAATTAGTAATCTGTTTATTAGTATGCTCACTAATCAGTTTAAACTTCCCCAGTAAAAATCCTAGCACCATAATCAAAGCGATGGAGCCAAGACGAGCATAGAAGACCGACAGTTCAACCTGCATATGCTTATTTTATCATGTTTTAAACTATTTTTGTTTCTTCAACGCACCGCGAATTCTTAAAGCACGACAAACATCATGTGCCGCCGGTTCAAAATTATTCAAAATCTTAGTATTGTGCCCAAAAATTCGTCTCAGTTCCCTCTCGAGATCAGCAAATTGTGTACAGGTAAAAATCAACTGCTCTGGTTTATAAGATATCAGTGGAGTCAAATCGCGACGAATCTTACCATGCCCCAGTTCTCCATCATCAATCAGAATCGGCCAATCGTCTAAAATACAAGTCCTCGCTTTAATCTGCCGAGCAAAAATTCTATAACGCAATGTCTTCGCCACCGCCTTTGTGGTCAGAATGGCCGTCCGGTAGCGAAAATTCGCCGGATGATTAAGCGCCAAACCAATAAACCGTTGATTCTTATATTTGCGCTGGAAATATCTCAAGCTAGTTAACGACAACAGATAATTCGCAAATACAATTAAATCTACCTTACCAATATATGGTTTCAGCGCCTCTTCGGCCAAATGCCGCGTCAGCCTAGCGTTGTGTTGCATTTTATCAGCATTTCGCCAATCAATCACCCGAATAATGTCTGTTACAGGCAGTTCGTTTTCCAAATAGTCAGCAAACAGCTCACCACCGTAACCACTATCGAAAACCACAATTTTGAGCATAAAAATCCTTTCTTCCTCCGATAGATCGATTCTACCACGCTCCCACCTCTAGATCTTTCTAGTTTTTCAAGATATGCAACTTTTGTCTCATAACTGTGCTAAAATAGTGTTATGAAAAAATCGGTCAAAAAAGGACTAATTATCAGCGCGATTGTCGCCATGATAGTTGGTATCATCTACCTTGCTATCCCTAAAAACGACCATCCAGTAAACGCCGACTCAATCATTGAAGCTTCAGAAGAAACCGGCATGATTGGTGAAAAAACTGTTGGCAATCCAAATGAAGCCGAGTTGATTATCTACGAATACGCTGATTTTGGTTGTTCACACTGCGCCGAATGGAATAAAAAAATCAACGACCTACTTAAAGAATACGATGGCAAAATCGCTCTCATCTTCAGAAGCTACAATCTTGGTTTCAAAAACAGCGCCCTGTCAGCACGTGCCGCTACGGCCGCCCAAATTCAAGGCTACTTCAAAGAATACAAAGATTTGCTTTTCACCAATCAAGCCGAATGGTATTACGAAGAAGGCGCCAAATTAAACGAGTTATTCGTTAATTATTTTAAGGAAGCTTCCAACAATAAAGGAGATGTCAATAAGTTCCAAGAAGATATGAAGAGTGATGCCGTCAAAAAACGTCTCAAATTTGAACAAAAACTCGGGAAAGCAGTTAATCTCGCCGGCACTCCAACATTCAGAATTAACGGCGAAGCCGTAGCACTCAGCGACTTAATCAACACCATCGAACGCTTAGTCAACAAAAATGGTGGGGCTTAATTAACCAGATTTTAACAGTGTATTTCAAATGTTATAATAAAAGTATATGAGCCAAATCGATGATTATGCAAAATTAAGGGACTGTTTGGAACAAAGTATCGATAAAAAATACCGCGAATTTTCAATGAAAATCTGCCAGAGCAAATATCCGATGCTAGGTATCAGAGTGCCACAAATACGAAAATATGCCAAACAAATCCCACTAGATAAAATTGAAAATTTTATCAAAGTCCGTCCCTTAAACTACGAAGAAGTTTTGCTTCGCGGCTTCCTGATTGCGAGATTACCCTATGACAATATGCTGAAATGGTTCGATTCCCACTTAGAATATATTGACGATTGGAGTACTTGCGATCTTTTTTGTTCAGCAATAAGCAAACTTATACAGAAAAATAAAGCCGATTTTTTCGAGGAAAAGCTTATAAAGTTGCTAAGCAGCAAGCATGAATTTACAGTACGGGTTGGTCTAGTTATCCTTAAATGTAGCTACATCGAGCCAGATTACCTAAAATACATTTTTACTGAAGTAGATAAATTATCTAATCGCGAAGAATACTATGTAAAAATGGGTCTGGCATGGTTGGTTTCAGAGTGTTTCATTAAATTTCCTTCGATTACAATGGAGTATTTATCAAGAAGCAAAATGCCAGATTGGACTTTTAATAAAACTATCTCGAAAATTTGCGATTCATATCGCGTAGACGCACGAACAAAAAACCTTATAAAAATGATACGAAGATAACATTCCTAAAACTAAATCGTTAGGGATTTAACAGATATTTATAGATTACGAAATAGTTGAAAATTATTTTATAAACCGTCTGGTGGGTGATGAGGGGCTCGATTCGTAAGAACGAGCCCCGTGCACAAAAAAGACGCTTTATGCGTCTGGTGGGTGATGAGGGGCTCGAACCCCCGACCTTCTCGGTGTAAACGAGACGCTCTAGCCAACTGAGCTAATCACCCACTGAGGATAATTATACCACAGATACCTTCTTTAGGCTAGCCCCGCGATAGGGCTGAGCCGGAAATAGGCAGTGTTAGTCAGAAACATCATCTTTTCAGCCGTCACATCAATCTTGCTACTCTCAAACCCCGCCATTCCCCACTCTTCAACCACCCCTACAATTTCTTTAATATAAATCTTTAGCATTTCTGAGTTTGAAACCTTGCTTACCGATACTATTTTTGGTTTTAAAATCAGAATCATCTTTTCAATAAAGTCATGACTATCAAGCTCAAACAAAAAACTCATAATCCTGGCATTATTAGACATAAACTTTAGCATTTGTTCATAAAGCGCCCTCAAAGAAATTCTCTTAAACCTTAGAGAGCGCGTAGCAACCCTTTTATATTTCCTCACCATATACTCTTCATAATCTGGTACAATCCGATAAAGATTGTCATGATGACGATACAGAGTCGCCCGCGAAATTCCCGCCGTCTTTACAAGCCTTTTCAAGCAAATCTTATCCTTCAACAAGAAAAACGCCATTATAATAGCCTCTTCAGTGGTTCTAAATCTTTTGTTTTTCAGTTTGTTTTCGGTAATTTTGGTGTTCACTTTTAAAATCTATTATTTTTTGATAACCTTCTTTGTTACATCAAATTTTTCCATATATAATCCTAACATCAAACGAGTTTGCGCATAAAAAGCCGCCAGTGACTGATAAATAATTGAAGTTACCGGCATCAAAATCCATTGCAGAACCATTACAAGATTTTTACTCTTATGATACTTCGCTGGGCGCTTAGGTAGCAATTTAAACGAAACCAGCACCGAAACAATCAAACCGATTGACGCGAATGTCTCTACCACACTAACGATGTTCGGAAGATTATAAGCTACCATCGTATGAGACGACATATTCATAATCATCGGCACCCAACCACCAAAAGCCACGATAGGGGCCAGAATTGCCAGCGTAATATGCCCATCTAGAAGCCGCCAAAATTTTGGAAACAGCTGCCAAAACGGCATCATCCGTTTTTCCCTACTCACGAATAACTTAGTCCCCACATAAGCCACATCCGAAGCCCCGTAGTACCAACGTCGTACTTGTACAAATTGAGCCTTCACCGTTTTAAAGAAGGTTTCATCAATCACAGCGTCTTGATAAATTGGAATCCGAATCGGTAGCACCGAATAATCTCCGCTAAAGAAGAACAGGCTCCGCCAATACTGGTGACCATCCTCCACAATGGTTCGTTTACTCCAAAAATGCATCGCTTCAAGAGCCTGCAGCGGCTGTGAATGTGAAGCAAAATTTCTTAAGGCGTGCGGGCGCATCGTCGTAATCACGTTAAAGAACGAGTTCGACACCGCAATCACCCGCGTCGGCGCCGGTGCGTCCCAAATATTGTTCATAAATAAAGATACTGGCTGGTAACTCAAACGTTGGCGGTTTGGGTGCGTAATAAATTCATAAGCTACCGAATCTAAGTATTTCTCGTGCATACGGTTATCGCTATCTAGAGATGTCACAATGACGTTTTCTACCGGCAAATGTTTGCTCTTCACATACTCCGCCACCTTTTCACCAGCGTAAGTTAAGTTCGGGCCCTTACCAATAATCTCGCCCGGCACGTTATCCGGGTGCTCAAAAGTCAGAAATGCTTTAAAAGTATCTTTATACTTAGCCTTCAGGGTTTTTGCAGTTTCCGCCATTGCCTCGCCACCCCGCTCTTCATGTGCTAAAACCACAATAATGTGGTCATTTGGGAAAGTGGTTTTTGAAATCGCCTCAATCGACGGTTCCAATATTTCCGCACCTTCGTTATAGGCTGCAATAATCACCACATGATAAATATTCGTCGGATTAGGATACTCGCTCCCCATCGCTGCCATAAATTTCAGGTTTTCAAGATGCTCCTCAAAATGATAACTCTTGTTTTCATCATCCCTCAAACGTTCATAAGCGTCGTGCGGATTCGCTAAATCCTCTACCCGTTTTCGCCAATCCACCCGTTCTGCACTTTTTAAAACCTCGTAACCCTGCACCGTACGATAAGCCACACCAATAGCCTTCACGAGGGTCGAAGCAATAATAATAAATAGATAGATAGAACCAACCACCGGATCCAGCCATGACAAAACAAACAATAGAATAATCGCCCCATAAGAAATTAACCCCGGTAAAATCTCTAGGAACCGATATCCTCGGCTACGTTTCCCTTGGGGAATCTCCAAGTTTCGGCGCATTAAGCTCCTCCGGTCAAACGAAATAGTACAATGAAAGCGCCGGCAATCAACGCCGAAGTCGTCAGCAAAAAGAACTTAGCCACGCCTACACCACGCTTCTGGTAAATCTTTAGCGCAATCAGATTATGTAAAATCCCAAAAATAATCGCTAGCATCGGAAACGTCAACATATCCGCCCAAGAGCCATTCCGGTAACCGCCAATATCACCATAGCCGATTTTCACAATGGCGCTATCAGGATTTAATTTAATAATTCCTACGATAAAGAGCGCGATTGAAGCGAGCAAGTTCAAGATAATCAAAACTAAAGTTAATCTTTCAGATTGATAAAGTTTTTTAATACTTTCAGCGAAACTCTTCACCTTATAACAACCTCTTATATTTATAACCATTATAGCATAACTACAAAAAAATGGAGCCGTTGGCAGGGTTTGAACCTGTGACCTGCTCGTTACGAATGAGCTGCTCTACCAGCTGAGCTACAACGGCACACCATTTATTATATCATACTTATTAGGGTTTACTTCTTTTTCAGCGGTGGAATAGGGGGTTCGTTTTCAGCTGGTCGAAGTTTCAACGCTCGCAGAAGCTTCTGCCGGGCATGCGGCGTAATAATCCGATCCAGCCAAGAAATCTTCGGAGTCTGGTTTTTAGAGGTCAAAATTTCCACAATGTCTCCCTGTTCCAATTTTTTATTCAAATTACTCATCTTACCATTGATCTTCACGCCTACCACGTGGTCACCAATCTCAGAGTGTAGCCGATAAGCAAAATCGAGCGGCATCGCCCCAACTGGAACATCGATAATATCGCCTTTCGGAGTATACACAAAAATCTTATCTGAAAAGAGATTAAGTTTCAGTTTTTTGAGATCAACTTTTTTACCTTCACGCAGTCTCGCCGCCGTAGTTTGCAGTTCAGTAATCCAAAGCAAGTTAGTCGGCAGATGCTCAATCTTCCCTTTCTTGTAATTCTCGGTTACTTTTTGTTCGTTGTAATAAAAGCTCGCCGCTAAACCGCGTTCCGCATATTCGTGCATTTCTTTAGTCCGAATCTGGAATTCAACCACCCGTTTATCCTTAGTAATCACTGTAGTGTGTAGAGATTGATAACCATTTTGTTTCGGCATTGCAATATAGTCTTTAATCCGACCGCCCATCGGAGTATACAGCGAATGAATCACGCCAAGCGTCAAATAACAATCCGTAACATCATCCACAATCACCCGAAGCGCCGTAAGATCATAAATCTCACCCATGTTTTGATTGTGTTTTGCTAGCTTCTTATGCAGCGAATAAACTGACTTCACACGCCCCGAAATCGTAAAGTTAATCTTTTCCTTCTTCAGAGCCTCCGAAACTTCCTCTTCAATTTTTTGGAGCGATTTCGCCGCAGATTTATTGTATCTTTCAATCAAATTCTTCAGCTGCTCGTAGCGACGCGGGTCAACATACTTAAACGCAAGATCTGCCATCTCTACACGCAGAAGCCCCATGTTCAACCGGTCAGCTAGTGGCGCAAAGACTTCAAGCGATTCCTTCGCAATCTTCTTCTGTTTATCCGGTGGTAATGCAGAAAGTGTGCGAAGGTTATGCAAACGGTCAGCCAGTTTAATAATCAGCACCCGAATATCACTACCCAGCGCAATCATTAGCCTCAAGAAATTATCCTTCGTCTCCGGAAGATAAGTATCAATATCTCGCATCCCATTTCTTGCGGTCGACAGCTTCGTCACACCATCGACTAGAAATGCCACCGATTCACCAAATTCCTTTTTAATATCATTAAGAGTCAGCGACGTATCTTCTATCGTATCGTGAAGAATCCCCGCAATAATCGTATCTTCATCCATCCCCCATTCTTCCAGAATTTTTTTGACTGCCAAAGGATGCACGATATATGGCTCACCGGTTTTCCTAAACTGACCCTCGTGGGCCTTTTTCGCCATTTCAACCGCGCGAGAAACGCGCTCCGAATCTGGATTCTTCATGTATCTATTATAGCAAAGTTTTAATCAGGGCTTTCAAATCAGCATCGGTTTTGCATTTGAAAATTAGTGAGTGATTTTTAATCACCACTGGGGTTTTATACTTCTTGGAAAGAGCGTCCTCATCCTTATGTGATTCATGGCGCTTGATCATTGAAGCGCTGGATTTCTTCTTATTATCCTGGAAATAGCGTTCAACTTTGCGCGCTGTCCAGCCTTCTTTGATAATCTTCGGAAGAACCTTTTTAATAGTCGCCTCATCGCGAGAAACCAGTGGGCGCATCACACCCTCAGTGAGCTTCTCTTTAACCATGATTTTCTTCACCTCATCGGGTAAATTCAAAAGTCGCATTGTCCCTTGAATAGAAGCTTCGCTCTTCCCTACCTTAGCAGATATTTCTTCAACCGATAGATTAAATTGTGTCTTGAGTTTAGCATAAGCGGTCGCGAGCTCAATCGCATTCAAATCTTCACGCTGTGCGTTTTCAATAATCGAAAGCTCCAGGCGATTCTGAGAATCTAGCGTCCGGATAATAGCCGGAATTTTCTTTAAGCCCGCCAACTTAGAAGCTCGCCAGCGACGTTCACCGGCTACAATCTTGTATTTACCATCTTCTTTTGTTACTACTATCGGCTGCAACACCCCATGTTCTTTAATCGAAGCTGCCAACGCTTCAATCGCTTCTTTACTAAAATCACGTCGCGGCTGTTCCTCGTCAGGAATAATATCATCGAGACTAAGCGATTTTAGTTCGCTAGAAACCTTATCTTCCACCGCCGTCAAATCAAATTCTTCATCTACCAAATCTGTAGGAATTAGTGATTCAAATCCACGACCGAGTCCTTTTGCTGTCATTTAATTCTTTCCTCCAATTCTTTAGTAAAATCTTTGTAGGCTTTGGCGCCTTTGCTAAACTTATCATACGCCCCAACCGGTACCCCGTGAGACGGAGCCTCTGCCAGACGTACGTTACGCGGAATCGTAGTCTTAAACGTCAAATCCTTGAAATATTTTTTAATCTCCGCTAGAACTTGAGCCGAAAGGCTGGTGCGTTTATCATACATAGTAGCCACCACGCCGAGTAGTCTCAGCTTCGGATTGGCCTGTTTCATCACCAACTTCATTGATTCTAGTAGCTGCGCTACGCCTTCAAGAGCATAAAATTCCGTCTGCACCGGAAGTAGCAAATAATCAGAAGCAATCATCCCGTTCACGGTGAGAAGTGACAAACTCGGTGGTAGATCTATAATAATATAGTCATAATTTTCCCTCACGGTGTTAACCGCATCGCGTAAACGAACAAATTTCTTACTCATAGCAGTAATCTCCACCTCAGCGTTGGCGAGTTCCGGAGTGGTAGGAGCGAGGTCATAATTTTTATACTTAGTATGTTTAATACAATCCGACAACTGAGTCGTACCTAGAATCACCTCGGTCATAGTCGCACCTAAATCTTTACTATTCTTATCAATACCGAGACCGGAAGTAGCATTCCCTTGAGGATCAAAATCAATTAAAAGCGTGCGTTTCTTATTCTTGGCAAGATAATAACAGAGGTTCACCGCAGTAGTGGTCTTCCCCACACCACCCTTCTGATTAGTCACACAAATTACCTTCGCACTCATAATGCTTATATTATAACATAAAAAATAAGCCCCGCGGGGCTTATTTTTATTTAATACTTACGATTTCAATCTCGGAGTATTTCTGACGGTGACCAGTCTCTTTGTGAACACGCTTCTTTGAGTGATAACGAATCACACGGAGCTTGTCGCCTTTCACTTCTGCGGTTTTAACCTTGGCTGAAACTTTCACGCCTTTCACCGTAGGAGTGCCGACAGTTGTTTTGTCGCCATCGATTACGAGTAAAGCATCAGTTTCGAGCTCTTTAGTTCCTTCCGGGAGGAGGTCCACCCATAGGGTCTCTTTTTCCTCGACGAGATATTGCTTCCCTGAAAC
>JAEEGI010014794.1_pt1 | contig 16345 bp, 12 predicted proteins | sample 8958751 | NCBI WGS metagenome assembly JAEEGI01 (sample SAMN16246545, study PRJNA631951) | gut metagenome | biome: gut microbiome; feature: rumen; material: KS-attached | host: Bos | place: Iran: Karaj | collected 2018-10
GCCACCCTATTCGTTGAAGAGCATAAAAAGCCGTCGGAGGAGACAAAATCCAACACTGCAACTTTGGCCGAGTCAATTGTGGGGATGTCATCGTTGCTAGTAGACGAATTCAAGAAAGAGAGCGAACGGAGTGCAGCCCAGTTAGCTCAAGCAAACAATACCATTGCTCAACAACACGAGGAAACGAAGGGACTTCTTTCGATTACACTCGAAGAACTCAAAGCCAAATTGGAGACAATCAGCGATTCTTTCTTAGATTTAATAGCCGAAGGACAAAAGAAACAAATGGATGAAATGAAATCCCATAATGATGTAATTTCAAGTTCTTTAGCAAATGTGACCCAGACGATGGTTGAAAAACTCTCCAAACAAGACACCCAACTATCAGAACGTTATAGAGAGATGTTAACTGAAGCATCACGTCAACATGATGAAACTACCAACATGTTACGGAAGATTCATTCTGAGCTCAAAGATAGAATTGAGGAAGCCAAAAACACCATCTCCACTTTAAACAATGTGTTTGTAAAATCTTCCGAGAATCTAGACACATCTGTTGCTTCAATGTTGATTGGTGTTGAAAAGCTATCATCACTAATAAACAACCAATTTGATAATGCAAGCAATCTCCTAACAAAAATCATCAATTATCAAGAAAAAGACAATCGCATCAACAAAATAGATGTAAAGGATGCTGTATTAGATGTTTTAACGGGTTTTGATCAGTTTGAAAAGATTAGGCTTGAAATATCAAACCTTTCACAGCTTATCAACTTAATAAGTTTCACAAAAGGAAGTCTCGACAATGAGGCCGAAAAAACCGATAAGACTGAAGACAAAGAGGACATTAAAGAGGTTAAGAATCCCAATAGAACTGAAATAGTAGAAGACAGTGCAAACAATTTGCGCATTAAGAACCTATATGAAAACAACAAACTCGTGAAAAGCGAAATGTTGAAAGGAGGGAAAATCACATACATAGTAAGCTATGATGCTGAAGGTAAGATGAAAGGGAGTGCTAGTTATGACGACCATGGTGTAATAATCATGGAAACCAGTTACTATTCTAATGGTCAAATAAAACAAAGAATTGAATACAAGAATGGCAAGAAATTTGCTGTTAGTGATTTTAATGAGAACGGAGAGAAAAAATAAGTAATACCCAACAATATGTTTCTATACTATTTAAAACCAGGAGAGGAAAGCCAGGCTTTTTTAGAACTGGCAGCTATAGCATCTCAATTGGATGGGAAAACCGATGAAGATGAAGACTTGTTCCTTTATACTTACAAGTTTGAGTTAAATATGCTTGACTACAGGATAAAGCACATACCTTATGAAAAATGTGTAGAAATAATAAAAGCAAGCAATAATCAAGCAAAACGAAGTATTGTCATTGAACTATCATCTATATTGTATTCAGACAAAGAAATTGACGATAAAGAAGATGCTTGGATTATGAGATTATCCAACAATATTGGTCTTGGCGAAGATGAAACAAAAAGAATGATCTCTTGGAGTAAAGATTTCGCTGACTTTATCGAAATAGGATTAATGTACATAAACCATAAAAAAGAATAAACTATGGGTCTTTTTGGATGGATAAAAAATAAAGTAAAAAATTTCACTGGACAAGCAACGTTTGAAGAAGCCGACCAGAGATATGAAAAGCTCATGATGCGCTTCAACGAGCACAAAGAGTATTTTGAAAGCGAGACAGAAAAATGCATTCAAAAAATTGAATTGCATGTTAACAACATCAATCAAGCCAAAAAGGAAATAAAAACAGTACTTTTCCCTGCTTTTGCCGAAAAAATTCAAAAGCTAGCAGATGTCTCTATTTCAGAATCTTTCATTAAAGAACAATATGGCAGGAATCCTATCGAATTAGAGGGAGTGAAAGAACGCTCGGAGTTGTTTCTAATAGACTTCAACAAGAATCCATTTAAAACAAATTTTTTGGCTTTTGTCACATTAGGTTTTCTTACAAGGAAAAGAGCCAAAGAAACTTTGCTGAAAGTGAAAGAAGAAGAAAAACGCATTGAAGAAGTAATTGAGCGGATGGATTCAGAGTTGGCTCGATTAAATAGAATAGAGGAGGCTCTTGGAAACATTGAGTATTATTTTAATTCATTATTGGAATTATACAACACACTGTTGAATCGACTAGACCATTCTGTCAATTACCTTTTGTTTAGATGTTTGAACATGGTTCATGCTATTGTAAAAGTGCAAATGAGCATCAAATATCTTCCTAAACGGCAACAAAAAGAAATCGAAGCTATTGTGACCATCAGTTCAATCATGAAAAAGATGGTTGACACCCAGATTGTCATAGACAAATCAGCATCCTTATCTGAAACCAAAAACAAACTGGAGGTTAATACTAATGAGATAAAAGAAATGTATAACGCTGCTTAATCACAAAGACATGCAAATAGAAGAACTTGACCAGAAAATCAGGAATGCTTCTCCATTGGAGTTGCCAAACGTATTAGAAGAAGCTGAATTATACGACAAGAAGCAAACAAAGGAGGTTGTTGATGAAGTATATATGGAATTTGATAAAGGTGGAAATTTAAAAGAAGGAGTCCTGATACCAGTATGTTTATCAATTGTAGATGGCTTCCTTGAGTGTTCCAGAGAGACGAGAAAACTTAGAAAAAAAGGATTGACCGCCTCAAGAATTATTCAGGAATGCAGGTCATTTAGCTATGATAATCCTGGGGAAATGCATGTAATCCCTAATGGTTATGTGGAATACAAAAACATTAGAGAAAAAACGCAACAAGACTTTGATGAATATGCCAATAATGAAAGACTTGCTTATTCTCGAGGAATGTATGAGGACAAAGCAGCTTTAGATGCATATAAAGATAACGCATTTAATAACAATGGGGGCACTATCAATGCAAGAGACGAATACACAGGCAAAAAGAACATATACAAAGAACAGGCTCATCCAGATGCTAGACGAAACATTCAAGATTACAAACATAGGAATCAGGCCAATGTGGATCATATTGTTCCTTTAAAACAAATACATGAAAGATTCAAAGGCAATTATGCACTAAGTGACGAAGACATCAAAGATATTGCTAATAAAGATTACAATTTTGCTTTGACTGCAGCCCATATCAATAATGGCACTGGAGCCGCTGGTCAAGGGAATAAAGGTGACCAAACAAACACTGAGTTTGTGAATGACCAAAATAAGCGAGAGCAAGAAGGGTTACCAAATCAGGGACTTTCTGATGAAACCAAAGCCAGAATGTTAGAAATGGAAAAAGAAGCAACACGAGGTATCGAGAAAAACGCGAATGCAGCAATCGGAAATAATATCTTAGGTACTGGTACCGGCGACACCAAAATGATTTGGGAAAAAACTACTGCCAATGCTTTGAATCAGTCAAAAGATTATTTGGTTGGGAATGTCATCCTTTTCGCCATTAAACCATTGTATTACGAACTCTCCGACATTTTTGAAAACGGAATGAAAGAAGGTGTTGGAGCTGAAACAACACGACAAGCTTTGGCAATAAGATTTGGAAGATTGAAAGAATTTGTAGTCTCTCATGCAGCATCATTTTTTGGGGATAATGTTTGGGGATTTGTCAAAGGTTTTGTTTCTTCATTAGTAGAAGGTTTTATTAGTTTGTTTGTGGGTGTTTTTAAGCAAATTTTAAAGCTAATCAAGGAGGGAATCAGAATTTTTACTCAAGCAGGAAAAGTTTTGTTTGGAAAAGATTCTAAAAACATGAGCCCAGCTGAAAAGGGAGATGCCATTATTAAAATAATAGGGAGTAGTGTTATTGCAATTTGTGGTATTGGCCTTGAAACCTTGATGAATAAAATTGGTATTATGGAGCCTTGGTCTATAGTTTTATCAACCACAATTTCTGGAGTGGCATCTGCTCTCTTTTTATATTTGATGGACCAGTTAGACCTGTTTAGTGTAAAGGCAGAAAAACGCCATGCGAGAATAGAAGAAATCTTTGACGCAAGAATTAACGACATTAGAACTGCTCGTGATACTTTCAATGAAGCAGCTTTAGAGACAATGCGAGAACAACGTGTCCGTTTTGACACTATTATTGCTGAAATCAATGCTGCAATTGAAGGAGATAATATTGTTGGTATCAATAATAGCTTGTATAAAATGGCTGACCTAATGAATGTTAATCTCCCATATAGTAATACAAAAGAGTTTGTTGCGTACTTTGATACTGTCGGAACAATTGAGTTATAACAGACATAAAATTTTTGAGAAAAACCAGCAAAAAGTTGTACTTTTGCAGCGTCATCCAGAGGAATTCGCAGAAAGGACGACAACCTTTATGACTTAACGGTCGTTTCGAGCCTCAAATAAGCGAGCCATCACTTTTATGTGGTGGCTTTGTTTTCTGTGTGGAGTGCAAACAAATAGTGTATTTCTACTATATTTCTACTATATTTCTGGTAGTGTTTCAACCAGTGTGTCCGAAGTCTGCTGACTTCAGGGATGCGGTGCAAAGTTAGACAATAATTTTCATATCAAGTTTCATTTGTAGATTTATCCGTAATTTTGCCATGCGACTGGACGAGGAAGCGGGCTCTGCTGGGGAGCAACCCGCCAGCAACAAGGCCGTGCCTACACTGAATGCAGTGAGCAACGGGAACCGTCAGCAATGGCGGTTCTCATCGTATTCAGGAAGGCGGTTCCGCTAAGAAAACCCATGTTGCTGTCTTGGGAACAGCGTCTTGTCGGTGGTTATCTTTGGCAATATCCTGTCGAAGGCCTTGTGTTCCATCGCAACGCTGCCCAGCAAAGTGAGGACGGACTCCTCGTTGGGCATCGCAGTCCTCATGCGTGTGACGCGCCGGAAGTCGCGGTTGAGCCGCTCTATCCAGTTTGTGGTGTAGATCATACCCTGTATCTCCGGCGCGTAGTTGAGGTAAATCATGTGCGCCTTGTAGTCGGCATCGTCGCGCAGGTTCTTGATGGAGCGGTAGTCCTTGCCCCACCTGTCGCACAAGTCCTGCCACCGTTCCCAAGCCTTCTCCACCGTGTAATCGCGCTGCCCGGTGCGGAACACGTCGCGAAGGTCCTCGGCCAAGGCGGCCTTGTCGCTGTGTCTCACCTTGGCGAGCATGTTGCGCTTGAGATGCGTCACGCAGCGTTGCAACGGAGCCCCGGGGAACTTTTTGCCAACCACCGAGTCAAGCCCTGTGATGCCGTCAGCCACCATCAAGCCGACACGCTGAACACCGCGCTCTTTCAGCTCGTCAAATATCTCGCCCCACCCGGTGGCGCTCTCAACCGGCATGTTGAAGATGCCGAGCACCTCCCTCGTGCCGTCTTCCGTCACCGCCAAGGCGACGTAGAACGCTTCCGTCGACACCGACTTGCTGCGGTGGATCTTGATGTGGACGCAGTCCACGAACACGATGGGATAGTACTCGTCAAGTCCCCGTCCCAGCCATTGGCCGACCTGGTCCCTGACGCTCTCGACCATCCTGCTGATGCTCGACTTGGAATAGTGCTGGCCGTAAATCTCGTCGAAGACATCGCCCACTTGTTCCTGTGTCAGCCCCTTGGTGTAGAGGACGCCTGCAAGACGGTCGCATTCCTCCTCCTGGTCGCGAAGGATGGCCAAAATACGCGGATGGAAGTTACCGTAGCGGTCTCTGGGGATGCGGAACTCAAGTTTTTTTCCATGCCCGTAAGCATGACCAGGGCGATATCCGTTCCCCTTATCCCCTTGATTCTCTGACAGAAACTCACCACGCTCGGCGACCATCATGCTCTCAATCATGATCTCCAGCAAATCATGGAGACCATTTTCTTTCTGTGCATGCTTGCACATTAACTCAGAAATTTGTTCCTTTGTAAACTTCATTTTAAGTCTGTGTTTTAGAGTTTGGGCACCCTAAAGTTACAGACTTTCGGGATTGGTCGGCAACGGCCAATCCTTTTTTTACGCGTCAACGTACAGACACACTTTTTGGGACAGTATCCGTGCAGCACGATTTTGCTGTCTTTGTTCCGCTCCTTAAAGACGCTGATGGCACGGTAAATCCAGACCGAAAGCTCGTAGATGAATTTACGCTCATCTTCCTTTAAGGGATTTTTTTCTCCTTCCAGATTGACGATTTCCGATGGCTCATAATTTCCAAATACTTTTCCCGCTTCATCTATAAGCACCTTGGGTAGGATGAACACGCAATCCTCGATAGACGTATTGTAGTAGTAGCCTACATAGCCCACACTCACCTTGCCCTCGATGTTGATGGTGGGGCCAAGTTCGCACACCACCTTCAAAATCTCGTCAGTGGCCTCGTAGGGATGTTCTTCTATCAGGATTCTCATGCCTCAGTATCAGATGGTTCTTCTTGCCCTTTATCGTCTTTTGGTTTTTCAACGAATGAATTCTCCTTGTCAATCGTTTCATCCAATTTTCCAAGGAATTTGTTCACCATCTCCATGTCGGGGCTGCCGTCTTGCTTGAAGAAATCGGAGAAGTCGAATTTCTTTTTGTCGCCCTTGTCGAATATCTGATTGTCGAAGCCGTAGTTCTTGAACACGTCGTTCCAAAGGTAGAACAGCACTTTGCCAACAAATTGCTCGGCGGTAACTATACCTTTGGCGTTTGCCTTGGCAAAGAAGTAGCCCAGTTTCTTGTCTTCCGAGCTGGTGGTGTTGCCTATTACCTCGTTGATTTTCGACAGGAAGCCCCACCAATCGTATTTGGTGCTGCCAATCTCTATTTTGTAGTTCTTATCCTCGTGATTGTTGATAGGCAAGTATTTCCACTCCCAGCGGCGCTTGAAAGCCGAGTCGATGGGGAACAGCGATTGGTCGGAGGTGTTCATGGTGGCCCAAATGTAGAGGTTGGCGGGCAGTTTCATGATTTCGCCATTGCGGATGTCTTCGGGAACATCGTTTTTGCCAGCAAAACAGCCTTTCAGATAATCTTCCAAGGCCTTGTCGGGCTTGATTTCGTAATCGGAAACACCGTCGTCGCCTCTGTCCAAGAGTTGGAAGATGTCGCCGAAGATTTGTGCACAATTGCCTCGGTTGATTTCCTCAATCACAAGGATGATGGGCTTGCCAGGATTAGTCCATGCCTTGGTGTAGGCTTGCACAAAGGCTTGAGGTGTGTAGTTATAGACGATTTCTTCTTTTTCGGATGGCTTGCCTGTGGCCATGTCTATCACTGGCTTTTCTTTTCCTTCCACCACGTAGGTTTGCGGCACAGGTCTCATAATGGGTTTGTAGCAGCCTACAAAAGTGGAGTAGTCGCTATCGGGATGGAAAGTAGTGCGGATGACTTGTTCCTTCTCGTCAATTATTTTTTCGTTTTCTTGAATGATTTCCTTGATTCTGTGGGATTTGCCTGTACCAGGAGCACCGTAGAAGATTTGCTGGCGAGGGTAAGGTAATGCTTTTTCTTTATGAGTGAATTCTATGTGGCTTGTAGTTGTACCTATTTGTCCCAAAGCCATTTGAGCCATTACCTTTAAGGTAGATGTATAGCCATATTCAAATTTGTCAATATCGCTATTGCCACTAAGTGCGTCTCTTGCATCATTTGCTGTAGCATTTGGATGCATACCAAAATATGCTACATATTCTTCCAAAAGCTTTTTTGAAATCGTACGAATTCCAAAAGCACCTCTACTTGTGGATTTTACCAAGTAACATATTCTGTCTTCATCAATTATGGTAATTTGACCGTCTTCTGAGGTGTCGCCGATGTTAAGTTTATTCATATTATTTCTTTTTTACTAATCCATTGTGATTGAAAGGAATGTCATCTTATTCTATTTCTATGCAAAGTTGTGTGGAAGTTGTCAATGCAGGCAAATCCTTCAAAAACTCTTATTGTTTTATGTCTTGGTAATCTGTGCATAGTATCATTTTACAATTAATCCATAAAAATTGATGGAAAACCTAAATCTACGGCCTTCAGCATTTCTTTCTTTGTCCAATACAATGTCACAATTGCAATTATCCAATAATTGCTGAACAATAAACAGCCCAAGCCCTCTTCCTTGTCCTTCTGGTTTACAAGTTACGAAAGGAGAGAATAGTGTATTTTCAACAGACTCGTCTATTCCAGGCCCATTATCTTCAAAATATACCCATGGTTTGTCAATGGTAATGACAACTTTTTTTTCATCTTTTCTTGTTTGCAACCAATACAACGAGTTATTCATTAGATTGTCAAAAACCTGAATGATTTTTCCTTTGTTTGCTTTGATTATAAAATCATTCTTGTTGTCAATTTCCAAAGAAACTTGATTGTTTTTGAGTTTCTCTTGATAATAACTCCCCTCTTCATTAATTAAAAACTCATAAATGGAAAATTCCTCTATCTTCAACCGATTATATTTCATGGAGGAATCCAAGTGCTTCATTTGAGATTTAAGCGATGTTATCGTTGACTTGATAAAAGAAGCAAGAGAATAAAGCTGTTCTGTCGTTAGTTCTTTTTTCAACTTTAATTGGTTCTCTATCTCATTGCCTTTTCCAAGCATACGATGGGTAATTTGTCCCAAATCATGAGACACCGTCTCCGAAATCAATCCTAATGATGCTAATTCCGTCATTTCTCTCAAATTCTCTTCAAGGGAAGCCAGCTTGGGTTTTAAGACAATAACAGCCTCGTTTAAATAAACAGAGTTCTTGAGGACTTCATTCGCCTGAGACAATATCGAACGAGAACTCTCCATCAAATCAGACACTTCTTTCAATGTTTGATGAGATAAAGAATCTTCGCTTTGACTAAACAAACTATCCTTTTCTGATGCCACCACCTTTTGGATGCGTTTTTGGATAGACTCAAATTTTCTCTGAACTTCATCATAGGATTTTGAAATCTCATTTCCCTTTGTTGCCTGTTCTTGAATAGTATTGAAGGCATCTGTCATCGATTTTACCTTTTGATTGTCTTGCACCATATCTTTCCGGAAATCATTGTAGAACCGACGCAAATACTCAAATTCTCGGTTAACAGCTTTGATAAAATAGTCCAGAAGACCGAAGAAAACCCTTGAATAATCGTTTTCAATAAGACCTTCGCGGTCTGTTTTATCTTTAAGGTGACTATTAATGCCTTCATCAATAGAGACATAGCCTACAACATTATCCGGTCTCAATCCGTAGTAGGATGAGCCGCCAGTCCAGCTTGCTCCCAACTTTAACCAGTCATTCGAGTTGATGCCATAAGGCCGAATTGCAAAGCCGTTTCGATAAATCTTTATGCCTTTTTGTGGTTCGATGAATGACTTGTATTCATCGAAAGTGGAGTAAAGTGAAGACCACCAATCCTCGCTTTTTGAGTTTTTCTGAAATGTAAATTCTTGAATACGTCCAAAAAAGTTTCCTGGATCATATTCTTCAACATTATACGATGATTTTGGGTCAGTAATTGCTGTAAGAGGGAAAGTGTGTTCAACTCTTAACCAAACACCGTCAATATCCCTTCTGAAATTAGAGGAGCGGCCTTTTTTATCTTTGAAGAAACTATCAATAAAGCGTTTTCCATTATCTGACAAAATGAGTTTTTCATAAGAGTCAAAATCGTTACCAATCAGTTTTCTCATGCTGATGTCAGCATACCACGAGAACAATTTGTCTTGATATTTGAATTGTATGTCAGTAAGGCTTAATTTTTGAAGTTTTTCGCTTTCTTGGTCAAGGTTGATGCTTTCCCCGTTGATTTTTAAATAAACCTGAAAAGGTCTATTCTCCTTATAAGGGGAAATTAACTGACAAAGAAGAGCCTTGAAACGCTCCAAGTTTGTTCCTTCCCATGCCTTTTTATCCGACAGGTTTAATAAAACAAGCCTTGTGCCTTCTTTTTTGTTTAATGTTGCATTTTGAAAATCAACATTTACATCTGATAGCTTGCTGACTTTGTCGAAATCATTCCAATCGAAACCAACATGTAAAGTCTCTCCGTCTTTCTTTTTTGTGAAAATTTCACAAATATCAGCCAGCCGTTGTGTGCTTAATCTTCCCAATCCTTTGTCTCCAAGAGGGGTCCTTCCTTTTGGGGTTTTGGGTTTAATACCATTAATTTCTCGTTTGTTTGAGTAAGAAATGATAAGCCAGGATTTCAGTATTGTTTTACGATCCATTCCAAATCCATCGTCGTCAACAACAATATACCCTTTATGCTTTTTGTGGAAAAGTTCATCCTCTAATAATGTTCCTTGCGTGTCAATGGTAACTTTTACATAATTAGCGTCTGCGTCATACGAATTTTTGATAAGCTCCATCAAGGCTGTCACTTGGTCAGTGACCAACTCTGCGCCAAGTTGTCGTATGACATGTGGGTTAATATCAAACCTTGGGTCTTTTTGCACTTCTTCCATAATTGTTCTCCTTAATCATGATGGAAAATAAGTATCCTTTCTTTCTCCATTGTTTGCGAAGATTTGTTTCTTTTCGCTTGTTTTTTGTTCATGATTCTTCTTTCAGCATCAAAAAACAAAGGCACACCTCTCTTATTCATTAAATCTATCAGTATTTCCGAGTTTGGAATTTCTCTGCCTCCAACGAAACGATTCCCTATTGTCCAAATATAGAAGGCATTAGGTTTCATCACTTTCATTATTGCATCCAAACTTTCATCAAAGTCAGCAATAAAAGACAAAGTCTTCTTGTATTTTTCCTGATTTGTTTTTGAAATGCCTTTATAGAAATTGGCTAGTGTCGGCGATTTCATAAAGAGCATATCAATTACTTGAGATAAAGTAGCTCCATTAATTCTGCCACCAAGACTTTGTCTATCTATTTCTTGGGTGGTTTTGAGATAATCATACGGACATATTATATCATTAGGGTCAATCCATTGCAATGGTAAATAGCTGGTTTGGCCATAGGTGACAGTTGTGTGGTTGTCGCCGTATGGAGGCGAAGAGACTAATAAATCAAACGTTGTGTCTGTTTCGATTTTTGTTTGAGTATTACCCCATACAACCTTAGAAGATCCAGAATAATTGTGGCCATCTAAGAGATGCTCTTCGTGGAGTTTTTTTCGATAATCGGCCAAGTCATTTATGCCGCGTTCACAATAATTCAAAAACTCTTCGATAATGTTTACATTTCTTTTTTGAATATCTTCCTGGGAACGTATGTGTAGTTTAAAAGTAGAGGTTCTGTCATTACTTCCAACTCTTATGGCTTCAGACATTATTACCCAAAAGAAATTTCTAAAATCGGAGTTTTGTTCTGCCATAATGGCTCTTCTTATCTTCGAAAGAGCAATTTGAATGTCTTTATTAAACCATTTGTTGATGCTTACGAAGTTGATATCAATGCTTGTGTTGCCGTCGTTTTGTATATGATTTCTAATTGATAAAAGCGATTGCTTAAAACCATCCAAATCATAGCAAGTGGTTTTGGCCTTAGACAGCAACACGGCAAAAGGATTGATGTCTTGTCCAAAGGCATTAAAGCCAAATTCCATGCACGAAAGTAGAGATGTTCCAGAACCCATGTAAGGATCTATTGCATTGCTTTTTGTTGGCAAAACAAGTGTCATGGCCTCAATCATTGCGCTTTGAGTTGCAGGAACCATCATGGCGGGATACATGAAAAGACGGTGAAGATTCTCACTTCGGTCTGCTTCTTCTCCATCCAAAGTGCCTTTTGCTTTGATAGCTTCTAATTTTGCTAAAAGCACTTTGAGTCTTTCAGTATTTGTTATGGTATTCATATGCTAACAACGATCTATTTTCCCGGGAAATTCAGGACGTGACATGTAACTCATGAATTGCTGTAACAAAACATGTGCTCCATAACCATTATATCTTCCAACGCGTTTGACATTAAACGTTATTTTTGATCCTTCAATTGTGGGCTTTTTAGCGACAGCGGATTCGCCCATTTCAAAAGGTTTACAAAAGTATTTTGCCAATTGTAAAATTTGGTCTTTAGTTTTTCCATTAGAAGCAAGATCGAAGTTTTGCTTGATAGCCAAAATTCTTTCTTTGATATAATCATACCGCTTTAACAAATTCTCTTGCATTATTTCGTGCCGTGGTAAATTAGCACTATCAACATTGAGGTCAATAATTGCCTCGCCAGAAGCATTGTATGTAACTAAATCAAGCAGAGATAACGAGATTCTTTGTCTGTTTGGAAAAGAAACCGTTGTAAAACCATCTTTGAATGGATGAATGAGTTTTTCGCAGTAAATTTTATTTTCGTCCTTTATCAGAGGAATCACAAAAGCTTGATCTAGTTTATAATTTCTTTTTCCTGTTTCTTCTTCCTTTCCTTCATCTCGTATTGTCAAATTACAAGGTTGACCTAATAAAATGTAGTATTTTGTTCCAATTTGAAAGATGTCTCCATTTGATACAGCACTATAAACGCTATTGACATAATCAATATCATCATAAGCTTCATCTTTTTCTATAGATTCTAAAATGTCTTTATTTACATTTTCGCTTTGTGTATCATCGTGGAAATCTCTTAAAGAGTTCGTGCTTTTCTGAAAATCGGAAAATAAGCTTTTCATTTCGGTTTTGATACCACGGTTCAAGTACACTTGAATAATACGAGACAAAAAGTCAAATTCCCAACACCCTTCATCTTTAGAGTTTGCAATTATCATGCGATCGAATGTTGCGGGATCTATTTCTTTCAATCCACTCTCTAAAGTTTTAGATGCGGTAGCAGCCATTGTGTTGGCCATATTTTTAATAGACTCTATCTGCTTTAGCCAAATGACATTTTTTATTCCTTGAATAATTATATCATTAGAGTTTTCAATTTCAAAACGGTTTTTGGAAAGAGGATAAACGTTCGGATTAAAATCTCTCCTGCGCCATTGGTCAATCTCATCATTTATTTTAAACGTTTGTGAGAAAATTCCACAATAAAAATATTCGAAACCTGCAATCGATGCGAATAAAGAATCTCCATTACCTGCATAATTCTTAAGATCATAGTCTATTAGAACAATTGCGTATTCGTGGTTTTCAGATAATCTCTTAGTCAGTTCTTTTTTAAAGTTATCATCGAATTGTTCTGGGGCTAACAACTCAATTGAAAAATTGTCAGGCAACACTTCGAGTAGTTTGTTCGCAATGTCTGGATTTGATTTTTCAACTTGTATAGAATTGGCTAATTGAATAACATCAGCAAAAGAAGCATCTTGCCACCATTGTTCAAACTTTTCTTCCCAAATCTCATCGTTGTCAACAAAGGGGTATTGTAGTTGCTTATTCTCTTCTTCTATCAACACTTGAACTTTTCCTCTTACATTATCATGGTATGCACACTTTCCTAGTTCGTCATCGACATATATCAGTTTTGTGATATGCCTAGAAGATAATATGTTTTGAATGTCATTCATTTTTCGCTTTATTTAAGGTTAGGAATGGTCTCGTTTTTAAGAACAATAATTGGTATTATATTAATGTATATCAAGTTGTTATAAACAATAACTTTGTTGTTATACCTATCAATCTGCAAAGATAAACATTTTTCCCGACACCCTTTCCAACATTCCCAATAAAAAACGCATCCCATCACATTTTCCCCCGCAGCGCCTCAGCCCCAATCTCCATGCGGCTGAAGGCGAACCATTTCTTGCCCAAGTCCTTCAGCGAGGCCCCGATATGATAGACGGTGTCGTCGATGCAGTTCATTCCATTTTGGAATAAACTGAATCGTCTTCCGAACAATTTATGGATCGCTTCGTTCCTCACGATGACGCAAAGCGACAGAAGCCGCAATAGTTGAAGACAAGGAAAGTTTTGTATCAATTTAGCGACAAAACAGGATTGAGAAGCAAGGCATCCACTAAAGGATGATAGACCTGCCGGTCGGTCACTTTGGTGATGGTGGTTACTTTTTTGCCTGCGTCCTTTGAAGAGGCCCAGCAATGGTAAATCTTCTCAGTTTTTCTGCCGTAATCCACCACAATATAACGATCGTGATAGATGCCGCATGTTTTACGAAAGTCCAGTTGGATTGATGGGTATTGGTTGCGGAAGTCGTCGTAGTCACTTTGGTGCAAGCCCCGCCCAATGTTGTCGCTAAAGATGGTTATCCGTACATCTAAAGCCGCGTTTTTGAGCAGCACAAGTGTTTTCAGTCCGATATAGTTGTCAATCACAAAGATACTGTGTTTGGCGGCCTTGTAGATGCTGGAATAGGCGATGTTGGCTTCCACCGATTCGCCATTTAGAATAAGGTATTCGCGACGCGTGTTAGGGTCGGTGAAGTCTTGTACCACCTTGGCCAAGTCTGCTTTGGTGACCATGTTGTCTTTGATTTCGGCAATGTCAGATGTGTTTTGTGTGGTTTGTAGCGAAAGTTGCAGTAGTTCGCGTTGCCCGACGAGTGCGGTGTTGTCAACGACAAAGTCTTTTAACGCTTTAAAAGCGCGAACCAAGGCTTTGCTCTGTTGCGTGGCCAATTCGCCCTTCAAAACGGTCATCAACATATAGACACCTTGCTCGGTAAAGACATAGGGCAGTTTCCGATTGCCACCCCAACTTGATGTCAAAATTTTTGATTTCAAGTTTGTTTCATTGTCGTTATCATTTGGATTTGAGTCTATTATGGAAATTTTTGAGGTAAAAAATTTTGACTTCAAAATCTGAAGATACTCTTCTTTGGTGAGTTGGAACCTGAAATCGGCATCAAATTTCTCTATGTTGTTCTTAACTTGTTGGTTGAAACGGCTTGTTTGATAGCCATAGATTTCAGCGAGGTCGGCATCAAGCATTACTTTCACACCTCGGATGGTGTAAATTGCATCCTTGATATAGTCGATGGATGTTGCTTTGGGTGGGCAGGGGTTATCGCAATCTGCGACAACCTTGATGACGTCCGTGGGTTTCTTTTTTTTCGTGGTCATAATCTAATGAATTTAATTATGCCGCAAAGATGCAAACCTTGTCAAGACTAAGCCGTTGATTAAACGTTTGTAGTCGACAGTAGTCGTTTGCTGTCGGGTAGAATGCTGAAAAAGAGATTGATACAATAAACTGCAGCCATAGATGCCCGCCAATGCACCTGCCCACGTTGGCATGACATGGCTGCTGCTTCCCTGTCGTGGGGCAAAGCCCTGAAGGGGCGACAAGAACACCCCCCGATATGTAATGTCGGGTCTTTATAATTTCGGCCAAAACCGCCCTGTCCTCTTGCAATACGCCTCATACTCCTCGCCAAAATCTCGGTGAAGCCGCTTCTCCTCGCTGCGCACTTGCAAAAGCATGATGACGATGAAGGCAACAAACACCAGCAAGGCCTGCCAGGTCCAGAGCCAGACGCAAACGCCGGCGTAGTAGACGAAACTCCCTGTCAGCATGGGGTTGCGGCTTAGCCGATAGGGACCTTCCGTCATCAGGTGCTTTGTGCGGGGCGCCACCTCGTGCCCGAAGGCATCCATGGGGTTGCCGTCGCCCTTGTGCCGCATGTAGACGATGGACCACACGCTGAGCGACAGCCCGATTACTGCCAGCACGAGGGCAATTACCATCCTTGCCACAGGAGTTGCCAACAAGTTGGGCATTCCCGAGACCCACCACATCAAGGTAGGGATGAGCAGTACGAACATCAGGCCGCCGAGGGCGTAACCGAAGATTTCTTTTAGTTTTCGCATACAACCTCCTTCAAACGTTTATAATCTTCCAACAAATTCCAAATCCCATCCTCGCTGAGCACGCCGCGCTTCAAATCTTTGGGCAACTTGCCGGCCTCATCGGCTTCGAAATCCTTGCGCCACTGCGGCGAGGTGTAATAAGCCTCCAATTCGGCGATGTCGAGTGCCAATGCGTTGAAGTCCTCGAGGGCTTGCTCCAAGCGGCCGATGACCTCCGTGCTCTTGTCTAGAAGTCCTTCCATTTGGGTGATACGTTCGGTGCGTGTCATAATCAGCGGTTTTGTTGACGCAAAAATAGGGATTTTTGTGAAAATTCCACCCCAAGTGTTCCACATTCAAATTAATTCCGTACTTTTGCAGCCCGAAATCGCAGATTCGACGTAAGTCAATTTTAGGCAGAATGGAAAAGAAGAACGAATTCCTGATTCCGGTCAGTGGCCTTGCCTTGGGAAGCCATTCCTTTGAGTATGAAATCAATGACGATTTCTTTGAAGGGATGGATTACTCCGAAGTCCAGCAAGGAAAGGTGTCGGTGAAGTTGGATATCGACCGTCAGGAGACCATGCTGACCCTGCACTTCGACCTCAAAGGGAGCGTGCGTGTGCCTTGCGACCGTTGCGCCGACGAGTTCGACCAGCCCATCGAGAGCCAGCAGGACTTCTTCATCAAGTTGGGAACGGAGAATGCCGAAGAGTCGGACGACGTGGCTGTCGTTTCGCCCGATCTGAACG
>JAEEGI010014796.1_pt1 | contig 16343 bp, 10 predicted proteins | sample 8958751 | NCBI WGS metagenome assembly JAEEGI01 (sample SAMN16246545, study PRJNA631951) | gut metagenome | biome: gut microbiome; feature: rumen; material: KS-attached | host: Bos | place: Iran: Karaj | collected 2018-10
GATGGTGTCCTCGCCAATGTCGGTGAGCAGCATGAACTCATGCGAGATGCGGCCACCCATCATGCCCGAGTCGGACTTGACGGCCACGACCTGCGGCACGCCAGCACGGGCAAAGATGCGGTCGTAAGCGTGGTAAGCCTTGGCGTAGTATTGCTCCAAATCCTCTTGCGAGGTATGGAAGCTGTAGGCATCCTTCATCGTGAACTCACGGGTACGGATGAGGCCACCACGCGAACGGGGTTCATCACGGAACTTGGTCTGGATCTGATAGATCATAAAGGGGTATTGCGTGTAGCTCTTCGCGGCATCGCGGGCCAGCTGCACAGCGGCTTCCTCATGGGTCATGCCCAGCACCATGTCGATGCCATTGCGGTCCTTGAAGCGAAGAAGCTCCGAGCCGATGCTGTTGTAACGCCCCGACTCCTGCCACAATGAACCTGGCATCACGACGGGGAACATGACTTCCTGTCCGTCGATGCGGTCCATTTCCTCGCGGATGATATTCTCGATCTTCTTCGCGATGCGCTTGGCCGGCATGAAGAAAGAAAACAGGCCGGTTCCCACCGACTTGATATATCCACCACGCACCATCAGCGCCTGACTGTCGAATACGCAGTCGGCCGGTGCCTTCTTGAATCGTTCGCCTAATAATGTTGCAACTTTCATATCTGATTTTTTTTGTTCTCAATTGAAGCCGCAAAGTTACGCTTTTTTTTGGTATGTATATAAAAAACCTCCCGTCGTTGCCAACAGGAGGTCTTGCAGTTTAAGGTTTTGGTGTTCTTAGTTCTGAATCATCACCTTTCTCGTCACCACCTTGCCACCGATGACGTGGACAAAGTACATACCCGAAGGCAGGTCGCTCACGTCGATGGTGCGCTGGCCGTCCACGCTGAAGCCTTTCACCTTGACACCTTGCGGGTTGATGATGACGACGCTGGCTTTACCCTTCTCGTAGTCCGTGGTGATGGTCATTTGGCCTCTTGCGGGGTTGGGAGTGATGCTCACATTGAAGGGTTCTGCGTCCACATCGGGCAGTTCAGGAACTTCCGTCAGGATGTCGGTGTTGTGGCTGTAGGTCACCAATTTACCAGAGACCCTCAAAATCGGGTTGCTGGAGTTGTCGCAATCCGGGCAACTATTTTGGCCGCTCACGCAGCCGGGATAGTTGGGGTGGCATTGGTCGACATAGGTAGGATCGAATTCATAAAGCACGTCGGCGTGGCCATCGGCGAGATAGTCGTCGAGACTGTAGTCCCACACCAAAGTCATGCTTCCTGGGCACCAACCAGCCCTATTATGTGGCCACGTACCGTTTTGAGGTTGACATCCTGCGGGATTGGGGCTACAGGTTTCCCACAAATCCTGAGTATAGGTCGTACCACCGTTGATATTGATATTGTGATGGGCATGATAGAACTCGGCGGCGTTGCCCGTATTGTAGGCGCCGTTCTGCGTATCGCTCCAGTTGTGGCCAGAGGTCGTGATTTGTAGTTTTGCCTTCTCAACGCATGGGTCAAACACGACATTGCGAGTTGGGATGGGACATGGGTCTGAATAATCTCCGAAGGCATAGTTGCCGTACCAAATCTCCTGCATATCTACATAAGGATACTCAGGTGTGCCCTTGGTATATTCAAAGATAGCTGTGGGATTGTAACCATCGCCTGTTGCATATTGTTCGCTATAGTACTCGAATTCGACAAGTCCCTGCAGCACGGAGGTGAAGTCGGTTACATCGAGGTCATCGATACATTCCACACCAAACGGGGTGATATAGCGGCAAAGTTCCACCCATTCGCCACGGTAGTTTTTCACACGGACATAACTGATATGGTCGTAAGTGTTGCAGTTGCCGTTCACGCAGTTGTGCAGATAATGCAGGTTGATAGCGTTGAAGGCATTGACATGGGTCGGGAAGGCATATTCGCCATGGTCGGTAAACTGTGAGGTAGTTGCCACCATCTCGCCATTCATTGCGGAAACCACCATGTCATCATAGTCAGTAGTCACCTCAAAAGTGTTGGAAGCCGTAGTGACCTTGCCGCCAGTTTGGGTAATCGAAACCGTCATATTGTAGGTGCCTACACCCGAGGGGGTCCAAGTGGTGTACCAATAGCCATTCTCTGGTTTGTTGGGATAATCTGTCTTCAAATACAACTCTTGTCCGTCAACCTCACATTTCACTTGTTCAAACTTAATGGCATTGGCATGTTCGATATAGGCACTCAACACAATCATCACGGGATTCTCAAAGTCGGGCATAAACACCTTGGTGCCTTCGTAGGGACGGCGAATGGTAATCTCGGGTTCATAGTTTTCGGGATCCACCACATAGAAAGTACGTGTCACCGTGGGAGCGGGTTGCCATTGTGTGCCGTCGCCAGCCTGGATGGCTTTCACCTTCACCGTGCCTTCCTCACCCGTAAGGGTCAGGATGTTGCCTTCGATGGTAGCCGGACCTTGGGCAACCTCAAAAGTCACTGGCAGTCCTGAAGTAGAAGTGGCTTCAAGCGTAATGGGAGCATTATAGACTAACTGGTCAGGAATTTCAGCGAAGTCGATAAATTGTGCGGCTAATCCACCAGGGAAATGGCGAATGGTGAAATTGTCGAAGCCGCCCCAACCGCTGTTGAGCATATAAATGTAGTGCCACATGGCAGGGTCATACTTGTCACCACTGCCGGGAGTGAGGCCCGCATTGACGCCTTGGCATTCCGGTACGGCCTCCCATTCGGCATTGAGATCATCATACTTCATAAAGAGAGTGACGGCACCTTGACCATCGTTGGCATCGAGGTCGATGGAGACCTTCCAACGGTACCAGTGGCTTTCCGCTCCGATGGGCTGGATATTGCTGGTGATGGTGTTATTGGGCAGCACCACGCCGTTCATGAAGAGCGGGTTACTCGGGTTGACACCAGTCATCATCAGATAGATACCACCATCGGGAATCGTGCTGTTCTCATCGGGATAGACAGGCTCGCAGATGGCGTTGGAAGAGGAGGCCTTACGCAAAGGGGGAAGGACTGAGCCGTCGCCATCGCCATCATAGCCAATGCCGAAGAAGTCGCCCCACCACTGACGCAGGATGTCGCACTCAAACTCGATAATACCGCCATTTGAGAAGTCGAAACCATATTGGGTGATGTCGTGCGTGGCGATATCACCAAAAGCGGTACCAGAGGCATCCGAAAATACACCGATGGTCTCATCGGCAGTCGGAATGGGCGGCGTGGTACCCCAGAAGTGACCCATGTAGTCGGTGTACAGGGGAGTGAAAGCTCCGTTGCCTGCGTGGTGCACGCGGACATACCAGCCGTCCTGGCCATTGAGGAGATGGTTGGGGTTATCTCCATATTCGTAATCATTGAAGTCGAAGGTCTTTTCGACTTGGGCGTTCATCCCGAAAGAGAAAGCCAAAAGCATAAGGATTAGGGATAGTTTTTTCATAATAATAAATTTGAAGATTTAAAGATTCAAAATTCAAGATTTAAAGATTCAAGTTTGCCCTTCGGGAATGGAATGCTCTGTCTTCTAAATAAAGGAGAGGACTTCCATTCCCATAGGGAATCTCATTTTTCGTTCCACCACACCTTGGTCTGACGCGTGTCGCCATGCGACATTCTTGCCAATTCTTTGGTGTAGTTCTCATAATTGTATTCGATTTCCTTCTGGGGATATTCCATACGGAATGAAGTCAGCTTGGCGTGGTCGGTGGTGGTCGGTGTCGCCATGGTGCGGCGCGCCAAGGCCCAGGCTTCCCAAGGCTGACGGAAGAGGTTGAGCCAACGCTGTTGATAGATGAGCTCCAAATAAGCCTCGTTAGAATAATCGAAGTCGAAGTTCATATACACGACATTGTTCATCACGTTGGCTGCCATGTTGTTACAGTACGACCAAATATCCAGTCCACCGATATAGCTGGTATACTCTGGATAGAAAAAGGTCCAACGGCTAGTGTTTTGTGGCATGTGTGCCCAAAAGAGACAAGACTGGTAGATGCCTTGGTAGAGCATCTGGTCAAGGTCCATGCTCGAAAGGGTGATGCCTCCGATGCCGCGTGCGCCAATCTCAGCCTTCATGAAAAGCACATCGGCATAGGTGACCAGGATTTGCGGTACATATTTCTCATCACGCGTCAGGTAGTAGTTGAAGGGCGAGAAGAGGCACGATGGGCCTTTGAAGGTATAGTTACCATCGCGGCTCTGGGCGTAGGGCGAACCGCCTTCTGTGGGCGTCTCGAGGGTACGGATCTGCGGATAAGGACGCCAGGCACCGTCGGGGAAGCTGTCGTTCTTGTGGCTTGTGTCGAAGAAGAGATAGGTGCGGTAGTCGAAGATGCCACTACCGTCCATGTCGTCGGTCGAGGAGAGGCAACTCCAGATTGTTTCGCCCATGCGAAGGTGTTTGTGCTCGCGGAACGACCAGTTCGTGTCCCAACTGGTACCCAACATGCTAGGCCATAAGCAGATAGCTCCTCCTATAGGCGAACCGCCCGTAGAACTCAACTTTGAATACATAAAATTGTAAGCCTCCACCAACAAAGGAGTGGCATAGTCAGGTTCCTTGTCATACATACGCAAGCCATGGCGCAAGATGAGGGAGTTGGCAAACTCGGCCCAAAGCGTGTAGTCGTTGTTGAGCAGCACGTCGTAGGGCAGCTTGTAATATTCGTTGCCGCTGGCAGTGGTGACAGAATCAGCATGCAGCAGGTCGCGCGACCAAACCAATTCTTCCAAAAGCGACTTATAGATACTCTCCTGGGTGTCCCATTCGGGTTTCATCGTGGCCTGCGACGAGGGGTTCTCCCAAATGCGGCCAGCTTGCGAGTAAGGCATATCGCCAAAGACGTCGGACACCTTAAAAGTCTGGTAAGCTTTCAAGATGTTAAGCTGGGCACGCGCTTTGTCACATACGGCATTGTCGGCTTGCTCATCACAGTAAGTGTCGAAACGTTTTTCCAGCTCACGAATGTTGGACAGCATAAAGTAATAGTTCGTCCAAAGTTCTGTGGTTCCTATCTGTGAATTGCCCCACGACTCTGAAGTCAAGGCTCCAAGTTCAGTTTCGGGATACCAAATCTCATTTTGCAGGTAGAACTGTTCGTTCATGCTTTGTTGCAACGAACTCACTATACCGTTAAACAAAGCTTCGATAGTCGTTCCCGTCGGTGAGAACGGGTCTTGGTTCATCTCTTCGAATTTCTTGGTGCAGGAGGCTAAAGCAAGTGCTGCACAAATAATAAATATGTTTCTTTTCATACCAATATTCTTTTTTGTCACAAAACCTTCAAAACCCGACAAAACACTTTTTGTGTTGGGGAAAGCACGCCTGTCATTCCGAACTTGATTCGGAACGGCTGCTTTCCGGCGGCGACACGGTTGTGGAGCCGCCATGTTTGTTTCTTTGTAGTTTTGCATTGTTTTGTGTGTTTTGTGATTTATTACAAACTGACTTTAAGGTTTATCATAAAGGAGCGTGAGCCAGGATAGGAGGCGTACTCGAGGCCTTGGGCATTACCCGAGCCTTGGGTGCCTTCAGGGTTGATGTTGTCGGGCAGGGTCTTGTAGATGTAGAACAGGTCACGACCCACGAGTGAGATAGAGGCCTGCTTGAAGAAGTTCTGCTTGTCGAGCCACTTACGCGGGAAGTCATAGGTCAACGAAAGTTCACGCAACTTGATCCAAGTATTGTTCACGATGCCCGGAGTGCTGAGGATGTTGCCCCAACCGCCAAAGTTAGGCATGTATTTATAAAGGTAATGTACCACATGTTCGTTTTGGACAGCCTCGCCTGTCTCAGTATTAATGCAATAACCTGGCAGGATGACGCCATAATTGCCAAGCAACTCACCGTTTTCGTAATACGGCAATCCGTTACCCTCGCGTTCATAAAGAGTCTCGAGGCTTTGACCCGTCTGCATACCCACCACGTAGGAGGCACAATAGATCTGACCACCTAACTTGGCATCGACCAAGGCATAGAGCGACCAGTTCTTATAGGAAGCTCTCAGGTTGATACCGCCCGTCACCAAAGGTGCGCAGTTGCCAATCGGCACACGGTTGTCAGTCTTCAGGTAAGTGGTACCCGTCTCATTGAGCAAAGGCATGGGTTTGCCATTGGCATCGTAGAACGGTCCCACGACGGAGCCGTCGGGCATGGTGTACTCATAGACATAGTCCCATCCGTAGATGGTGCCGTACTCCTCCCCTTCTTCCACGGCGATGGCAGGACCATTGGAGCCCCAAATTTCGGAAAGCAGGTACATATTGGAGCCAGCCAAATCAACAATCTTGTTCTTATTGCGGGCGAAGTTCAAGCCCACCTGCACGCCGTAGTCCTTGCCTTGGGCAATGTCGTAGGTCAAGATGGCTTCGATACCCTTGTTGGTCACCACACCTGTGTTGATGGTCACGTTGCTGGCGCCCGACGAGGGAGCAAGCGGTGAGGAAAGAATCTGGTCCCAAGAATAGATGTCGTAATAGGTGAAGTCCATGTTGAAACGAGCGCCCAAACCAAGGTCGAAACCAAGCTCATAGCTGCGCTGGCGTTGGGGCTTCAGCTCCAAAGGCGGCACAATGGTAGGCAAAGTAGCGGAAAGCTGATGACCGAAGGAACCTGTATTGTAGGTGTAAGTCAGCTGGTAAGGCTCTGTGTCGCTGGCGGTTTGTGCCCACGAGGCTCTCAGCTTCAGGAAGTTCACTGGACCCCAGTTCCAATTCTTGAAGGCCGAAGTCGGCACAAAGCTCAAGGTGGCTGAGGGGTAGAAGTAGCTGTTGTTGGTGATAGGCAGCGTCGATGACCAGTCGTTACGTCCAGTAATATCCAAGAACAGCCAGTCGCTGTAGCTCATGTTGAAGAAAGCATAGAGCGAGTTGACTTGTTTCTCCCACATCGACTCGCCAAAGGTGCGCTCAGTGGCATTGGAGTAGTTGTAGATGGTGTAGAGGTTGGCGTAGGCCCATCTTCCCGAGGAGCCATTGATGCCGTCACGATAACCGTAATACTGTTCTCCACCAGCCGAAAGACGCACGTTGAACTTTGAGCCGAAGATCTTGTCTTTATAGGCGGTGAGCAGGAAGTCCATGTCGCGGGTCACTGAGTTCGACTTGCTCTTCGAGTAGTAACCACCTGCCATGCCATCAATAGTGGTGGGCTTGTGTTTGGTGGTATAGTTGTCGGCGGTCCAGTCCAAAGCCACCTTTGCGGAAGCACTCAACCAAGGTGTGATGTCGTACATCAAGCGGACAGAGCCGTACATCTTGTCGCGGTCGAGGGTCGTATTGTTGTTGTAGAACGTCCAGAAGGTACTGTTGTAGATATACATGTAAGGATAGCCGTCAAATTGGTTCATCGTGCCGTCAGGGTTCTCATAGGAAGAGACTTCAAGACCTTTCCAACTACGTGGCCAGCTGTAGAGCAAGCCTTTGTTGAAGTTACTATTCGATTCACCGATTTCAGGCGAGTTAAGGCGGTAGTAGTCCAAATAGTTAAACGACACATCGACTTTAATCTTTTCCGATACATTAATTAAAGTACCTACGTTGACGGTGGTCTGCCTCAAGTTGCAGTTATCGATGATGGCGTCGGTACGCGAGTCGGTGAACGAGACGCGGACGCTACCGAAATCGCCGGCATTCTGGAAGGCGATGTTGTGGTTCATCGTGTGTCCGTTCTTGAAGAGCATCTTCAGGTTGTCGGGCTGGGGATCGTATTTCCTCACCACGCCGTCCCACCAAAGAACGCTCTCGCCGTTCATTGCGGGACCCCAGCTTTGGGCACCGCCGTAGTAGCCGAAGGTGGTGTTGGTGGGTTCGCCCGCCGGACCGTTGTCGACGCTATAGATACCAGGGTATTCATAGACTTGGTTGCCGTTCTCGTCGGTCATGCCCTCAATGGGTTTCAAAGTGGGTGTATGGAAGGTGATGGGGCCGCCAGCGCCGTATTTATTTTGCACAGTGCGGTAGAGATAAGGCGTCGTGATTTTAAAACCAGCAGAGTAGCTGATGCCGAGGCCGCGTTGTTTCGAACCTTTCTTGGTGGTGATGAGCACCACACCGTTGCCACCACGCGAGCCGTAAAGGGCTGCTGCCGTGGGGCCTTTCAGGATGTCGAGGCTCTCGATGTCCTCCTGGTTGATGTTGTTCAAGGCCGTACCCCAGTCGCGACCACCACTCCAGTCAGTGACACCGCCTTCGTTCGACATCGGCACACCGTCGACGACGATAAGCGGCTGGTTGTCGCCGAAGATGCTGTTGTTACCACGGATGGTGATACGCGACGAGCTTCCATCAACACCATTGGGGTTGATGATCTGAACACCCGCCGAGCGACCGCTCAAGGCACTGATAACACTGCCCGAGCCCGACTTGGCGATAAGTTCACCGCCGATTTCCTCGGTGGCATAACCCAATTCTCGCTTCTGACGCTTGATACCAAGAGCTGTTACCACCACATCGTCAAGCGTTTGTGAATCCAATTCAAGGGTCACATTGATTTTGTTTTTGCCTTTGATGGCAATCTCTTTTGATTTGTAGCCAACGTAGCTGAACACCAGCACGTCTTTGCCATCAGCATTCAAAGAATAATTGCCGTCCATGTCAGTCACGGTGCCGGTAGAAGTGCCTTTCACCTGAATGGTGACACCAGGCAGTCCGTAACCATCGTCGCTTGAAACGACTTTACCGCTCACAGTCAGACTTTGAGCAAAGCCGACCAACGGAGTCATTAATGCAAGCAAAATGAAAAATAGTAGCGTTTTTTTGTTCATAGACATGATATTTAAAACTTTGGGGACAAAAATAGGAATTATTCTCGTTATCTACTATCGTTTTTGCCTTTTTTCTTGAAACATCTAACTATAACCGCTATTTTTGCACTCAAAAATCTTCAAAAAATAACGATTATGCCGGGATATTACGATAACCAAGAACACCATATCCCTTCGGAAACCACCGAGAAAGAAACTGACAAAAAATGTCCCAACTGCGGTGCCACGGTGACCTTCGACCCCGCCACAGGTGGCATGCATTGCGAATATTGCGGCTACACCTGCGAGCTACCCAAACCAGAAGAAGGCAACGATGTCTGCGAAATGGACTTCGAGTCGGCTATTCACACCGAGAGCTTCAACTGGGGTGAGCAGAAAAAATCGGTGCAATGCAAGCAATGTGGTGCCGTCAGCATCTACGATGCCCTTGAGACCGCCGCCGTGTGTCCTTTCTGTGGCTCCACCAGCGTGATGCCCGCCGCCACTGACAACACCATCGCCCCTGGTGCCATATGCCCATTCGCGATCACCAAGGAACAGGCTGGCGAATACTTCGAAAAATGGCTCAAAAAAAAGTGGTTTGCTCCACGAAAAGCCAAAAGAAATTCTAGACCAGAGGCTTTCCATGGCGTTTATCTCCCCTATTGGACTTATGATGCACAAACCACGTCTAATTTCACCGCTCGCGCTGGCTACGACAAAATTGTAAGAGATAAGGATGGCAAAACAAAAACGGAAACTAATTGGAAACATGTGTGTGACGTCTATCAAAAGTCATTTGACGATGTGACTGTCATGGCCTCAAAACGACAAGAGGGATCGGGCGTGAGGGAATGTGAGCCTTTCGATTTCTCGAAATTGGTGCCCTATTCCCCTAAAGTAGTGGCAGGATTCATTGCCGAACGCTATTCCATAGGACTGAAAGAAGGATGGGAGAGGGCGCAAAAGAAAATACAATCTGACCTAAGGTCTGACATTAGCAATTATGTCAGAATGAATTGGCATGCTGATCGTGCCGATTCCATTAGATTCTCGACACTATATAGCAATATCACCTATAAATATATTCTTGTCCCGACTTGGATTTCTTCATTCAAATACAAAGACAAAACCTATCAATTTGCCATAAACGGACAGACAGGTAAACTAGGAGGCAAAGCACCTGTTTCAGTATGGCGAGTCTTATTGGCCATCTTAGTTGGCGTGGCAACCTTGTTTGCCTTGTATTATTATTTGAAATAAATTCCATTCTATTGTTTTATTTCCTATCTTTGACCCCGAAAAAATAGTATTTATGACCGAAATAAAAAACAAATGGTTGGTCGTCGTCAACCCAATGGCCTCGGTCGGAAAGTCTGGAAAAGACTGGCCTTTGATTAAGCAAACGCTTATCAATGAGGGTATTGAGTTCGACGATGTGATGACCGAATATCCCCGACATGCCATTGAAATTGTTCGTAACGCCATTGTGGAGAAAGGCTATCGTAAATTCATTTCCGTTGGGGGTGATGGCACCAACAATGAAGTCATCAACGGTATTTTCACCCAAGATGCGGTGCCCACTACAGAAATCACCATGGCCACCATGCCTATTGGAACGGGCAACGACTGGCGTCGGACTTTTGACATTCCTTTGGAATACGATGTAGTCGCCAAAATTATCAAGGCCGGACATACTTTTTCGCATGACATTGGCAAATTGACCTATTACAATGACGGCGACCCAAAAATCCGTTATTTCCTTAACGCCGCCGGCACAGGATTAGATCAGATGGTGTGTAACTCCACCAACATGATGAAACAACAAGGCAAAGGAGGCACTATTCGGTATCTAATCAGCGTTGTAAAGTGCTTGCTGACATACAAAGTCACTCATATTCAAATTGAAATTGATAATCAAATTGTGTTCGACGATCAAATCCTAAGTGTCTCGGTCGGCAATTGTCGATTTAATGGAGGAGGTATGATGATGATGCCTAATGCCATTCCAGATGATGGCCAGCTTGATGTCACAGTCATCCGAAAAGTTTCGATTTTCAAGTTTGCCGCCAATGTCAAAGCTATTTATGATGGAACTTTCATCAAAAAACTAAAAGAAGTGCAAACCTACCGTGGAAAACACATTAAGATTGTTTCCATCCCTCCACATTCTCTATTAGTGGAAACCGAAGGCGAAGACCTTAATAACTCTCCTTTTGATTTCGAGATTCTGCCAAAAGCAATCAACATGGTTATCCCGAAAGATAATGGTCAAAAAACGCAAAAAAAGAAAAACCGTTTCAAGAAAATCAAACAATTAAACATCAAAAAATAAATTATTACCATGGTAAACATCGATCAAATCAATTTTGAGAACAAGCGCGTGGTTATCCGCGTCGATTTCAACGTCCCGTTGGACGACAACTTCAACATCACTGACGACACCCGTATGCGTGCCGCTTTGCCGACTATTAATAAGGTATTGTATGACAAAGGCATGGTCGTGCTGATGTCGCACCTTGGTCGCCCGAAGAAGAATCCTGACCCAAAGTACTCCATCAAGCCGATTATCAAGCACTTGGAAGAATTGTTGGGTCGTCCCGTGCAATTTGCCACCGACTGCATGAAAGCCGCTGACCAAGTGGCCGCTTTGAAACCTGGTGAAGTGCTGGTTCTCGAAAACCTCCGCTTCTATGCCGAAGAGGAAGGCAAGCCGCGTGGTATTGAGAAAGGCGAAGAAGGCTACGACGAAGCGAAGAAGGCCATCAAAGCCTCGCAAAAGGAATTCACCAAGACCCTTGCTGGCTATGGCGAATACTACATCAACGACGCTTTCGGCACCGCACACCGTGCCCATGCTTCCACCGCTCTGATTGCCGACTATTTCGATGCCGACCACAAGATGTTCGGTTACCTGATGGGCAAGGAAGTGGCTGCTGTGAACAAGGTGATGAACGAAATCCAGCATCCTTTCACCGCCATCATGGGTGGCTCGAAGGTTTCCACAAAGATTGAAATCATCGAGAACCTGCTCACTAAGGTCGACAACCTCATCCTTTGCGGCGGTATGACTTACACCTTCAAGAAAGCCCTCGGTGGCAAGATTGGCAATTCCATCTGCGAAGACGACAAACTCGACCTCGCCCTCGACATCCTCGCCAAAGCTAAGGAAAAGGGCGTCAAGTTGGTGCTTGCCGAGGATTGCGTTGTGGGCAACAAGTTCGCCAACGATGCCGACACACAAGTCGTTGACCCGATGAACATCCCCGAAGGTTGGGAAGGCATGGACATCGGCCCGAAGACTCGCGAACTCTTCGGCAATGTCATTAAAGGCTCTAAGACCATCCTTTGGAACGGTCCCTGCGGTGTGTTTGAGTTCGACACCTTCGCACAAGGCTCCAAGTCCATCGCTGAGGCCATTGCAGCAGCTACCAAGGACGGTGCTTTCTCGCTCATCGGCGGCGGCGACTCTGTGGCTTGCATCAACAAGTTTGGCTTGGCCGACCAAGTGAGCTATGTCTCCACTGGCGGCGGTGCCTTGCTCGAAGCCATCGAAGGCAAGGAACTGCCTGGCATTGCAGCGATTAAGAAGTAATTGTTTTTGATACATTGTTACAAAAAAGGCAGCCAAAGCTGCCTTTTTTTACTTTCAAAAGTAAAAAATGAATATAAAATTTGTTTTTCTAAAGTAAAAAACAATATAAAAAGCATTATTTTTGTGCCAAATTTATATCATCATGTTAAAATCAAATCATTTCATTAAAAAAGCAATCTTAGTTTTTGCTTTTGTACTTAGCTCTGTTTCAATAATGAACGCCCAATGGACAAGCCCGGGCAATGGAACGACTTACACCATAGAGGACCTTATGGAGGTGAGCAACGGCTGCATTGTGTGGTATGAAGGCAGCAATGAATATAGAATCATAAACGACATCACCATTTCAGCCAACGACAAACTTGATGTGAACCATTCTTTGTACTTTGACAACGATGTCACCCTAACCATTAAAGGCTCAATAGAGGCCATAAACACGGATAATTATCACTGGTTGGCCTTTTCTGGCAACTCAGGTGTGAATGGTCGTATCCGTTTGGAGAACGCTACCGCCCCGTGCGAATTCAGAAGATGCAATATCACACAATTGGATGGCATACAAGTTATTGAAAGCGAGGTTGTTTTTACAGACTGCCATTTCCATACTTTCCGTTGTGAACAACAAAGTGCTGTTGTCAATTGCATGAACTGCGACCCTGTGTTCACGAATTGCGAATTTGACAATAATAATGGTTCGGCCATCAGTTCTCCAGCCAATGGGCAAACCTCTCCTCAAATTACCGACTGTATATTCTTTTTAAATGTGAGTAATAACCCTCATATCAATCTTGGACCTGGTTCTCAAGATAGCATCCGTATCGTGAACTGTACCATTAACGACGGAGATTATATGGCAGGTGGCATCAGTATTGCCGACTTGATGGGAATTGGCGACACCAAAATCCTGTTGAAAAACAACAACATTTATTACAATCGCTATGGCTACAACCAACAAGGCTATCATCTCAGTTCAACCATCATTGGAAATACGTTTGACCAAAACAAACTCGAAACCAACCCGATGAACGGCGGCAGCGGTATCAGCATTTATGGCATGGACGAGAATAACAAGGCTTATATCCGAAATAATGTCATAACAAACAACCATTGGGGCATCACCGTCATCAATGCCGCTAATGTCGACCTTGGCACTGAAGACGATTGGGGGCACAACGTAATCCACGGTAACGGCCATGTCTATAATTATGGAGCAAGTTATGGTATTTTTGACCTGTACAACAACTCCGCCTACGACATCACGGCTGTTGGCAACTATTGGGGAACTATTGATGAGCAAGAAATCGAAGAACACATCACCCACCAATTTGACGACCCAAGTTTGGGCTTGGTCAACTATATTCCCTTCCTCACTGATGACGGAGTGAATGATGCTAAAACAATTGGTTTTGAGGTTTATCCAAATCCTGTTTCCAATGGCTCATTCAGCCTCATTTTGAACGAAGCAACGCCTTCCGAGATGGTGATTTACAACATTAAAGGACAAAAAATCGCTTCGCAATGTATTGAAAATAAAATAAATACAATTAATGTAAACGCTTTGGAGAGCGGTGTTTATTTAGTTAAGGTAAGGAACGCCAAAGAAACAATGGTGAGGCGTATCACTATCGTTGAGTGATTCAACTTTGAAAACAATGTATGAAAGGCGGCTTCGGCTGCCTTTTTTTATTTTTTGTGGCATAGCATCAAAAAAGTACGTATTTTTGCCAAAAAATAACACACCATGTTTGAAACAGCAAACCTAAAAATTGATAGTCAAACGCTTAATCGAGCCTATCTTTATGCTCAAGCGCACAATATTGACTTGTCAGCTTTGATAGAGTCATTTCTATTGCAGTTTTCTATGGGAAAAATCAAGGAAGTGCGTAACATTAAGATTTCCAAAGAAGTAATGGATTTGGCGGGTAGTCTTTCCACAACTGAAATTTCCGATGATTGGAAAGCAGAAAAAGAAGCTTATCTCACTGAAAAATACAACCAATGAAACTATTTATTGATACTAATGTAGTCCTTGACTTGCTTCAATACCGTGAGCCTTGGATTAACGATACTATTGTTTTGTTTCAGTTGGCAAAAGAAAAAAAAGTTGAATTAATCGTAACAGACTTGACATTTGTCAATGTAGTTTATATTGCTGGAAAGAACTTTGAAAAGAAAAAACTTCATGAAACGCTTGTAGGCTTAAAAAAACTAGTTTCGGTTATACCGATTGGAGATGCTTGCATAGAACAAGCCTTAAATGGCGAATTTCCTGATTTTGAGGATGCTACACAATATTTTGCAGCCAAAAGAGAACATGTCGATTACATTCTTACCCGTGATGAAAATGGATTCAAAATTTCTGATATTCCAGTAATGAATGTAACTGACTTTTTGAACAATTTCTATAATTTTTAAACCATGTCAAAAACCATAGTAAATATCATAGACAAAAGCAATCCATTGCCCGCATATCTGTTCACCAAGGAATATTACGAAGACGGCGACGAACTGCTGTTTATCTCCGCCGAGGAAGAAGTCAACTGCATCCCTTTGTTAATCAAAGCGTTGGATATTGATGAAACACTTGTGAAAACCATTGTCGTCAAACGGTATCAGGACAAGTTCTTGTATGAGCGCATCTGCCGTACCATCAAGGGTAATCTGATTCCCAACAAGCAATATTACCTTAACCTTGCAGGCGGCAATCGTTATATGACCTTGTCGGTGCAGCATGTCTTCGAGGAGTTCAACACCTTGTTTTTTTACACGCAAACCCGCGAAAACCTGATTGTCAAGACCATCTTCGACCACAGCATCTATGATGATGATGACGAGGTGTTCCCTGTCAAGCACCGCATGACTCTGAAAGAGTATTTTGGCCTCTACGGATTGCAAAGCGATGTGGACCAACCGCGCAAACAAGTAAAGGAAACCGCTTTCTCACAGCATTTGTTCACCATGTTTTCTCAAAATATGTTCAGCCGTGGTGACTATGAAGTGATGAGTACCTTGCGCGAGAAATACCGCAACTGGAAGTTCATCATCATTTCGCAGGTCGAAAAACCTGATAAGGAATATATGACCGCTATCCCTAACCTCAGCAAGTTCTTGGATTTCATTGGTTTCGTTCCTGAAAGACCAGGTTCTTTGCAAAACTATGAAATAGAATACCTTACGGGAGGTTGGTTTGAGGAATATGTCTATGCTTTGATAAAAGGTGTGCTACAACCCGACGACATTGCCATGGGTGTGCATATCTCCAATGGCATCATCAAACACAACAACGAGTTGGATGTGTGCTTCATGAAGGCTAACAAACTGTTTGTCATAGAGTGCAAAACGGGAGTGACCAGCGAAAGTCTTTTCAACGAGATTGTGTATAAAGTCTGCGCCCTAAAGGAAGTGCTTCTCGGCAGCGGCAATTCCTACATCTTCTCACTCAAGAAAGACCACAAAGGCAACTGGAAAAAGACCGCCAAATACATGGGTATCACGTTCTGCGATTGGCTCAATTTGACCAAACCTGAAATGTTGAAGAACATCCTGAAATCAATGGACAAGATTGCCAAGGAGAGCTAAAAGAGTATTTGGGAGATTTATTCCATTGTTTTAAGTAATCGTTCAAATATAATGTATAGTATTCTTGGCTGTAAGCTATCAGCCGTCAGCTATCAGCTCGATAGCACCAAGGCTGACTGCTGATAGCTGATGGCCAAATTCTTTTGCCTTTTATGTAAACTATATTTGCTCATTTACTTATTATTCAATCATCACAGCATTAAAGCTTAAACATTACCGTGCCCATAATAGGTCTGTTGATGCGCAAAGGATAGCCCAAATACTGAGCTGTGAAGTCCTTTTTGAAATGATTCAGCAGGCCTAGTGATGATGAAATCCTGAAGGCGATGTCGTTGTATTGGATGCCGATACCGAAATTCCACGACAGGCCAATCCAATTCCACAAGGGTTTGCCCGTGTCTTCGAGTGGGCTGCCAA
>JAEEGI010014801.1_pt1 | contig 16341 bp, 11 predicted proteins | sample 8958751 | NCBI WGS metagenome assembly JAEEGI01 (sample SAMN16246545, study PRJNA631951) | gut metagenome | biome: gut microbiome; feature: rumen; material: KS-attached | host: Bos | place: Iran: Karaj | collected 2018-10
CCTCGCGTTGGGCGAGCAACTCAGTGTTCTCTATCAGTCCCACTATCATTCCCTGCTGCAGTTGCTGGCCTTCTGCCACGCCAAACTGTTGGAGTTCGCCCGATGACATGGCTATGACGGTGGCCTCGTTGGTCTCGAAGCGCCCCATGCCGTCGTCTGCATCGCTCTCCTTGGTGCAGCCAGTGAAAATGGCCATGAGTATTGCTGCCAACAACCACCGAATTGGTTGTAGGTTGGTCAAGGAATGGGCAACAGTGTATAGGCTAGTCATGGTTAGTGGTGAGTACTGTAACTTCTGCAAATGGTATTTGGGAAGTATTTTTGCCATACAAAGATATTCTTTTTTTTTCAATTATGCAAATATGCAGTGAAATTTCTTCTTGTGATGGCCTTTACGCTTTTTGCAATGATGATTGTCTATGTTGCCTTGTCTCCATTCACGACACAAACATACCGACACAATCCCAGCAGTCTGCAATTTTACGTGCCATCGTTTTTATCATTTATATCAAATTCATGCTTATTTATAACTTTAAGTGTATTTTTTACAAGCAAAATATGATTCCCCATATTTTTTTATTAAATTTGCACCTGTAAATACAATTATTATCAAAATCCATCGTTGTTTGAATTATTTTTTTTATCTTTGCAGAAATCCCTTAATCAGCATTCAGGGTATTGACGCAAATACAAAAACTATTCGCAGAGTAAATAGTTTTGTATGAGGCTTTACACCACAACACAATAACAGTTAAGTGGAGTCTTGATTTAAATTGCTAATTCTGTTGAAACAAACATATTACTTTCTACTACTTCATTACAACTATCTCATTTACGACTACTCTAAGAAGAAATTGAACCTACATAATAATCATCAAAAACCAAAGAAAATGAAGAAAATTTATTTAGTTTTGTTGATGCTCGTCGCGGTGGCGTTAACGGCCTCGGCGGCGAAGCATAGCCGACTTTATAGTTTTGCGTATGGAAGCGCTGACTATAATGGTGCGGCAAACAACAGGGAGTTTCAAATGACTTCCTACACGTATGTGACGTTCCTTGCGGGTTTTCAAGGACGTACTGGACAACAGTTCAAGACTGAGAAAATCGTGAAAGGCTACGACAACCGTTTTGCTTTTTATGACTATGCCAATCGTTGGCATTGGAGGACCGGTGCCACCGGTAATTTTGCTGGTAATGACAATTATTACCTAAAAAATGATATCAATTCTGTCAACATTTTCTCTGTGCTGAACTTGAGAGCCGGTGACATTGTCCGTATCAAGTGTAATGATCCTAACACAGGAAATGCTGTACAAAATCGTTTTATCACAGCACATTCGCCCAATTCCATTGACAACAGGCCTTGGGATAATCCTTCGGGTTCGATGACTTGGTTGAATCAGGCTAATCATGAGTTCATCATGCAAGAGGATGGTAACCTCGACCTCAACTGTGCTCCCTATATAGAACTGGTCAGTGTGGAGATTGTCAATCCTTTTGAGGAGTATAATTACTGGAGAAATGAGAACAATGAGGGTGAGTTAAGTAATCCCAATAATCAATGGAGTACCCAACTCCTCAATCCAGACAACGCAGCCACCTTTAACCATTTCAAGGCAACGGTAGGAGAAGAAATTGTCACACAACAAGTTGCATCGTTGGCTGACGACCACCATACTGATTGGGATGGTCCATACTGGACGCCATGGACGAAACCCATTGTGCAGTTCCGTGGAGACATTCATCCAACAGATGATTTTAATGCGTGGATAACCGATGGCTCTTGGGATAACCACAAGATATTGCATGTGAAAGGCTTCGAAGGCAAGGGTGGTGCAGTGGTTATCATGTATGAACGTTACATGTTTGTCTATACTATTCCTTATAAGGTAGAGGATGGTAGCAAGGCATGGAATTTCTGGAGTAATAAACTGGATGTGGGCTTTTCTACCGAAGATGGTTCAGCAGGTCCGGAGTCTCTTAGCCTCCAGCATCATGACAATGCCATAGCGGTTTCTGCCAGGGAAAAACTGTATCATACTTCTGAAGGTGATGTTTACATCACAAGGTACAAGGACTTCATGAAAGCGCAGAACGCCTTTGTGAACAAAGAGACCGCAGGACTGATGTTCTGGACCCGGGATGCAAGTAATATCAGTAATACCATCAACTTGACACCCTATGGTTATAACAACGAGTATCAAACGGATAAAAGTGGTAATTATGTAGAAGATGGCGATGGATACCGTTACATGACCATTCTCAAGGGTGGTGGCTTCACTATCCCCGACTTGAAAGCCGGTGACCAGGTATATATTTATATGGCACACACCGAAAATCCAAACCATAGTGGTGTTACAAGAGCCGGCGTGAAGTTCAGGGTATGGAATGCCATGGATGCCCTGAAGCATCGTATTCAGGATAATGGCCAAAATTACGGCACGGTTTTCACTGGTGGCAGCAACTGGGGGCCATGGATTAGCACTGCAAGATGGGGTAGGCAGTATTATGGTGCTTTGCACTTCTACGCAGCCGCTGATGGTGACATGCATTTCCTCATGGATGGATCCAACGATTATAACTATGTGAAGTTGTGCTATATCCGTATCTATAGAAATGAGCAAGACATTATTGTCAATACCGATGAACTTCTTGGACAGGAGGGGTATGAGGTGCTGTTGAGCCAGAATCCTGATGGATCGTTCGAAACACCGGAAATCCGTACTTTCAACCTGCGTACCACCAACACGGTGTCTAAATATCAGCAGTTTGAGGTGCTTGAGTGCTCAGGAAACCTTTCCCTGAACCAGATAAATGGTTGGAGCAGTATTACTAAGAAGATGAAAAATGGCCAGGAGATTGATACCAATCCCACTGTTTGGAATCTCAATATAACCACTCCTACCAAGCCTCTCTATGGTGCTTTCTTGTTGAGAGGTAAGGACATGGACCACAATAACAAGTACTGTATGAACTATGGCGACCGTGTGGTAGCCATCGGAACGTTGCAGCAGATGAACTATCCTTATACTTGGAATTTCAAGGACATTCTCGGTAGGGGCGCTTCTGGCTCTAAGTTCACAGTTGATGCATCTCATACCACCAATTATCAGGACTCTACTCGTATCTGGACGACTAATGATGGCATCTACGAGATGAACAACAGTGCCTTCGAGAATGGTAACCGCAACTGGTCGTCAGGCGCACAACTCTTCGCTTTTGACGAGTTCATCGAGGAGGCAGCCGGTGTAGGTTTCGCCACATGGAATCAGGGTGGTGGTAATGGTAGTGCCAGCCACAATGGCGATATCGCCATCACTGCCGACGGCGTGAGAATCCAGCCTCAGCATCAGTATGGTATGACGCGTGTGTTCCTACCCAAACTCACAGAGGACATGAAGGTCTTTATTCAGGGTAAACGCTATGTTGGTGGCAAGAGTGGGTTTGGTGCTTTCTACCTTACCGGCAAGTCTTATACGCCTCGTGTAAACAACCCGTGGAATGAAAACAGATATCATGACAATAATGGTATGGATGAGGATTGGGCAAGAAGCACGAACCCGGTGCTGTCGTCAAAGATTAAGGAGATGACAATCATCAAGGGCACTGCAGAGGATGAGGTGAAATACGACAATTTCCTCTACAACTTCTCTTCCCTTGACCTGGAGCAGGAGACAAGAACAGAAACCGAACATGTGGATGATCATTTGGATATCGTGGCTTCTGCAGATTATACTGTGGAGATTGCTCAGGGTGCACCTTCAACTGTATCCAATGAACTTTTCCAACTCGACCATAAAGAAGGTGATAAGTGGTATGCCAAGGGTATTACTGACCCCGTAAGGGATAAAGACGAATATGGTAACATCATTATCAATGGTCCGCAGAACGACGCTGGCGCACTCGTATTCGATTCTGATAATATAACACAGGAAGAGGACGACAACACCTACACCGGCATATTGAAACTTGGCGGTGACGGAAATGAGTCTGGCCGTGTGGTGAAGGTTCTGGGGCTCGATACTTCCAAGGAATACGACATCACAGTTGTCCTGAAGTCGCAGAACAGTGACTTTGCCCGTGAGTTGGCAGTCTACGGTGGTAGTTGGGGTGGCACCGAACTGGGTGTCATGTTGGCCCGCAACAAAGTGATGGCCAAGAGCATCAAGGGGGTGTCAGGTCAAAGCACTATTACCATTGGCAGCAAGAGTGGTGGTATTGAGATCTACGCTGTCTATGTACGTGAATCGAATCAACCCACTGGTGTGCAGGAAATACCGTTCATTGCTTGCATCGACATGAAGGATGCTGAGTTCTACAGCCAGGACGAAATCAACCTTACCATGTATCTGAGCGACGTGCTTATCGAGCACATGGCTGTCTCTATGGACGAGAAAAAACTCAATGATATCGGTTGGGCATCTGAGAGCCGTCAGCGCTACATCGACCACAGCCTCAACGAGGTATTCAACGACAAGCCCGTGAAAGCATACGTTGCCACTGGTACGAGCCGCGATGATGATAGCGATGAGAGCAAACTTATCACCTACATTAAGGTGTCTCCACTTACGGCTCCTATGCCACTCGCAGAAGAAAATGATGCAGATGACGCAGAGTCGGGTACAGGATGTATCTTGTATAACGATATTCCTGATGATGCCATCGCTGATGAGGAAGGCAGGCCCGATCCGATGCAGCGTGCTGCTACCATCAGCCTCTTCGTGCCCGCTATCCACGACTACATCAAGGATGCAAGCATTAACCAGAATAGTGTAGGTAATACCTATATTAATACCTTCTCCGATAACTCGACACTTGAAGCCAGTCGTGCTGCCAATGTTGATGTGAGCAAACTCGGTGAAATGACGGGTAACATGATGCTTGCATGGCTTACTGAAGGCAATCTTGACGCAACAGATGCGAAAGACGATTACACATACTATGTGCTGTCGTATAAATGGAAAGACCCACAGGGTAACAGCCATCCCACTGCTGAAGAAATTGCTGCCAACAACTATGTTGAGAAATTCGTAAGGTCGGCAGCCGCTCATCTGAAAGACAATTCTGCATACATCCGTTTGAGTACTGCTGCAGTTAATCCTAACTTCTACAAGGCTGTCGATATCGTCTTCGACGGTGAGGAAGGTGGTCTCAATGGTATCACAGACTTGACCATCAGTGGCAACAATGGCGCACAGCAGGGTAAGAGCGACAGTTATTACACGCTGAGCGGTCAGAAGATCAACAAGCCCACCATGCCTGGTATCTATGTGAAGAATGGCAAGAAAGTGTTTGTAAAATAAGTATTCATCATATTCAAAGAATAATCCAATGAAAAAAACATATCAATTGCCAGTTACAGAGGTAGTTGCTATCCAACTCATGGGCAGTATGCTCGATATTGACAACCAGAAGTTTAGCGATTTCACTGAGGGTGGCGATGCTAACACTGCGAGCACGTTCGAGGAGGAGGACTTGCAATTTAGTTCAAGCACCAGCCTCTGGGATGAATAAACCATGAGCGCGTGATATACCAATCGGGGGGATGCACTGCATCCCCCCGATTTTTTAGGGTCTTTTAGGGTCTTGGGTGCTTTAATAGCCTCTTCTTTCTTTTCGTATTCTTATCATTCTTTCGGAGAAGCCACCTTCTCTTAAGAAGGCTTTTTCTAAACTCTCCAGTTGTCGGAAGAGCAGGTAATCTTCAAGAAGTTCCTGCAAACTCGCTTTGGCTACATTAAGCAGTTTGATTTCTGTTTTGGATAATGTTGAAGATGCGCTACACCCCTCAACGATGTTTTGTTTCCCAGATCGTGCCGCCAGCACCATCTGGTCAATGGTTCTGTCTCCTCTCTCCAAAAAAATGATGACAGAAGAAGTAAGTCATCTCATAGATGACAGCCGCCTTCTGGTAGGAGCGAAGTTGACGGTAATCGCCAACGGGGCGGATGAGTCGGTCGTTGGGAGGAGTATTATTCATGCTTTTTAGAGTTCTTTAGAGGATTTAGGGTCTTTAGGGGTCTTTAGGGTCGCTGCTCAGACCCTAAGGTCTCTATGGCCTCTAAGGCCCCTAAGGCTCTTTTGCTCCCTTTGTTCTTATTTATTAAGAATAATGTCGATAATCATCGTTACGTCATAGATGTTGATGTAACTGTCGTTGTTGATGTCGGCCTCTGCTACGTGGAAGTTGGTGGTGTCGAGGCCGAGGATATAGTCTATCATGAGAGTCACATCGTAAATGTTGATGAAACCGTCGTGGTTGACGTCACCAAGCATGTGACGCACGCTGACGGTGAATGGTTGGTTGGTGGCGATGGTGTTGTCGCTGTGGATGCATGAGAATATGGCATTGGTCAACTCACCCTCGTAGGTGCCTGTCTCCAAGTCGGCTGACGCCGTGTATTGTAACGTGGCAATGTTGCCCTCATTGTCGGCCATGCTGCTTACGCCATCCATTGTGATGTTCATCGTCCAGATGCCATCGCCGGTAGAGGTGAAGGTTACCGATGGCGTGCTGCCGAAACGGTCGCTCAGCGTATATTGGGGCGTGCCTTCTTCATCGGTGAGAAGAGTTACACCATCTGGCAGGGAGAAACTGAAGGTAAAGCCCTTCATCACTCTTTCGGCATGCAGGGCGGAAAGCGTGAGGGTTGTGGGGGTGCCAGGTTTCACTTCTTCTGCCTCTACCTCAACCTCCTCAACGATGGCATTGATGTTCTTGAACTTTTTCCAAAGCGTGTTTTTCGTGTATTGTGTCCTGTAATGTCCCGGCACATAGAGGGGTTTGCCATTCATTGCGGTAGAGAAAGTGCTCTGCTCGATGACTGGGCATGCGATAGCAAAACAGGTGATGCGCTCGATGTTGGAACAGTTGGCATAGGCGCTGGAGCCGATATACTTCAGCGTGGCAGGGAGTTCCAGTTCAGTAAGTTTGCTGCAGCCCTTGAATGCCGACTTCGAAATGGTATCAAGTTGGGCAGGCAGCGTGATGTCGGTGAGGTAACGGCAGAGGTTGAAACCGGAGTCACCGATTTTCGTTACGGTGGCGGGGATGGTATAGGTGCCGCTCTTCCGCTGCGGACAGGTGATGAGTAGCGTGATGTCGTGGTTGAAGAGCACGCCGTCCACGCTGGCATAATGCTCGTTAGCCGTATCCACATCGATGTCGGTGAGCAAGGAGCAGCCTGTAAATGGGGCATCGCCGATAGACGACACGTTGGCAGGAATAAATATTGTAGGAAGGAGGGTGCAGTTGGCGAACGCCCTGCTACCGATGGAAGTGAGCCCTTCGGGCAGTTCTATCTTCTGCAGACTGCAGCAGTCTTCGAATGCCTTGTCGCTGATGGTGGTCACCGTGGAAGGGATGGCCAACTGGTTAAGACTCTGGCAATAGTAGAAAGCCAGTTCACCAATTGAAGTCACTGTGGGGGGAAGGGTGACTGATGATAACTTACGGCAACCATAGAACGTGCCGTCTTCGATGATATTAATCTCATCGGGGATGTTCACCTCTTTCAGTGTGGTACAGCCTCTGAAGGCGTTGGCACTGATATACGCCAGCGACTGGGGCAGCGTTATTTTTGTGAGCGAGGCACAACCGTTGAATGCCGAGCGGGCAAGCACGGTGACGCTCTCTGGCACGACAAACTCCCCGGTTGTAGCACCTGGACATGCCAGGAAGAGTGTCATGTCGTGGGTATACAACACGCCGTCGACCGTGCAGTAATATGTGTTTTCCTCGGGCACATCGATGAAGGCGAGTTGGGGATCGGCTGCAAAAGAACCCTCGGCAATAGCGGTAATGGTAGTTGGCAGGGTGACAGAGGTGAGTTTGTCGCAATAGGCGAAGGCACCACCGCCTACACCGGTCACCGTATACTCCACACCGTTTTCTGTAAACGAGGCGGGAATGACCACATCGCCCTCGTATCCACCGCCGAAGCCGATGCTGATGGAACTGCCTCCGCCACCCTCGGTCTCGGAGATGACTTTCACGGTATTGTCGGTGAGGGTCTCGTAATAAATGCCGTCGTGGATGATGACTTCGGCGGGGGCAACAAGTGCGAGGCTTAGGGCTGCGATTATGATAATGAAGATTTTTTTCATCTTTAAGGGCTTAATGGGCATTAGGGGCTTTAGGGATTATGGGACGCTGCAAAGATACAAAAAAAACTTTATTTTGTGGCTTTATCTCGCTTAAAATCACCAACTTTGAACGGCCTAATACAAATCAGGAATTATCCTAATCGACATAAATTGATAAAACTATCCTTAACGCATCCTTTTCGTGTGTATAAGCAAATGAAGCGGGGCGTCAATCAACACCCCGCTTCATTTGCTTATAGTAACTATAATAATTTCTAAAATTTTGCCATCTTAATGGCATCGATGGCGCACTCCTCGCCTTTGTTGCCGTATGTACCACCACTGCGGTCGCGGGCTTGCTGGATGGTGTCGGTAGTGAGAAGTCCATAAATCACAGGAATCTCGCTCTTCGCGTTCAGCCGTGCAATGCCGTAGGTCACGCCCTGGCAGATATAGTCGAAATGAGGCGTCTCGCCACGTATCACGCTACCAAGGATGATGATGGCGTCGTAACCACCGTTGAGTGTCATTTGATGGGCACCGTAAATGAGTTCGAAACTGCCGGGGACGGTCTTCACGTGGATGTTCTCGGGCAACGCACCGTGTTTCTCGAGCGTGCTCACCGCGCCCGACAACAAGTTGTCGGTAATCTCGCTGTTCCATTCCGAAACGACAATGCCAAAGCACATATTGCTCGCATCGGGAATCTTGGAGATGTCGTAGGACGACAAGTTGTGGAGTGCTGTGGCCATCTTATTTCTTCAGGTATTCGATATACTTGTCGATGTCTTGCTGAACAGCAGCGCCAAGGTATTTCTCCTTGATGGTCTCAAACATCTTCAGGGCCTCGTCGTTCTTCTTCTGTTCCATGAGAATGAGACCGGCCTTCTGTAATGCGATGGGAGAGATGGTGGTGTTGTAACCCAACTCCGAAGCGCCATCGGCCATATTCACGGCTTTCTGGTAGCACTCTACGGCCTTGTCGAGTTGCTTCACGTTGGCATAAGCATCACCCATGGCGATGATAGCCATCGGACTGACCATCATGTCGCCCTTAGGACTGAACTGGTCGAAATATTTCACAGCCTCCTGCCACTTGTCGAGTTTGGCGTAGCAAAGACCGGCATAGAGGTTGGCAAGGTTGCCTGCCTTTGTGCTGCTGTAGTCGCTGGCAATCTGAATGAAACCAGGGTTGCCGATGCTGTCACCCTTCAGTGCCTTCTCGAAGTCCTGTGCGGAGAAGAGTTCCTGACACTTTGCCATGGCGGTGCTGGCTTTCTCGTTGCGCGACGTAGCGTAGTTGTGGTACGCGATAACGCCTACAACGATGAGTACCAGCGCGATGAGGCTGGCGATGATAGCCTTCTTGTTTTTGTTAAAAAAGGCTTCCGACTTGTTGATGGTTTCAATCATTTCCTGATTGCCCTTGCTGATTTGTTCCTTTTTTCTCTTTGACATTTTATTTGTTTATTTGGATTTTCTCATACTGTTAATACTACCCCTGACGAGGTCACTTTTTTTGCGACGCAAAATTACTCATTTTATCCCATACCATGAAATTTATTGTCGACTTTTTTCGTTTTTCACCCGCAAATGGCGTAACTTTGCAAAAAATAGGTTGATTCTACCCATGATACTCAAGAATATTTCCATCGTCAATTACAAGAACATCCTCTCTGCCAACGTAGAACTCTCTCCGAAGATGAACTGCCTTTTGGGGCAGAATGGCATGGGAAAGACGAATTTCCTCGATGCCGTGTATTTCCTGTCGTTCTGCAAGAGTGCTCACAATGCCATCGACTCTCAGGTCATCGCCCACGATCAGGACTTCTTCATGATAGAGGGTGAGTATCAGAATGAGGATGGTGGAAGCGAACTGGTTTACTGTGGCATGAAACGCGGTCAGAAGAAGCATTTCAAGCGCAACAAGAAGGAGTATAAGCGATTGGCTGAGCATATCGGACTGATTCCACTCATCATGGTGTCGCCCTCCGACTCGCTCATCATAGATGGGGGAGGAGAGGAGCGGCGGCGGCTTATCGACATGGTCGTCTCGCAGTATGACAGGGCTTATATCACGGCATTGCTCAACTACAACAAGGCTTTGCAACAACGCAATGCGCTGCTCAGGCAGGAAGAGGAGCCCGACCTGTCGCTGCTCGACATCTGGGAGCGACAGATGGCAGAGGAGGGCGAGAAGGTGTTTGTGAAGCGAAAGGCTTTCGTGGAGCGGTTTATCCCGGTGTTTCAGGAGATTTACTCACGCATCTGCCAGTCTGCGGAGAGTGTCTCGGTGGAGTATGTGTCGCACTGCCAACGGGGACCGTTGCTCGAAGTCATCCAGCGCGACCGTCACAAGGACCGTGCCGTGGGCTATTCGCTTCATGGCATCCACCGTGATGAGTTGGACCTGAGGCTTGGGGGATTCCCGATGAAAAAGGAGGGGAGCCAGGGACAGACAAAATCTTTTGCCATCGCCCTGAAACTGGCGCAGTTTGACTTCCTTCGCCATACGAATAGCCAGACTACACCACTGCTGTTGCTCGACGACATCTTCGACAAACTCGATGCGTCGAGGGTGGAGCAGATTGTAAATATTGTGGGGAGTGATGATTTCGGACAGATTTTCATTACCGACACCAACCGCGACCACCTTGACCAAATCTTGAAAAGCGGCAATATCCCCCACTGCATCTTTGATGTGAAGGATGGGGAAATGAGGAAGATTAAAGATTAAAGATTAAAGATGAAAGATTGAAGATTGAAAATTGAAAATTGAAAAAGATATTGTGCGGCCAATTTGATTTCTTTACCACTAATCTTTATTAATAGTCTCTATTGCTTTGTGCTCTCTGTGTTGATATAAATATGTTTAGAAAAGAAGTGAAGCCAGTCGATGATCTCGTGAGGCAATACCTGCGGTTTACGGGATTGGAAACGCCGCTACTGCAACGGCGACTTATCGATGCGTGGCCAGAGGTCACCGGACCTACTGTGGCGAAGTATACCCAGCAGCGGTTCATCCACAACCAGACGCTCTGCGTGAAAATCACGAATGCGGCACTGCGGGCCGAACTCTCGATGATGCGCACGCAATTGGTGAAACGTCTCAATGAGCATATCGGCTCACAAGTTATCGCCGATGTGCGCTTGTTCTGACACGTTCCGCCGAATTTGCAATTCGACGGAAGTGAGTATAAGCATTTGTAATGCGCCTATGAAAATACCCTCCTATGAAGTTCAGCCTTCGTTCCGCCGAATTTGCAATTCGGCTGAAATGAGTATAAGCATTTGTAATGCGCCTATGTGTTTCTCGGATTACAAATCCTGATACTCACAGCGTCGGAATTACAAATTCCGACGAACAACACATTTTCAATGCGCCTATGTGTTTCTCGGATTACAAATCCTGATACTCACAGCGTCGGAATTGAAAATTCCGACGAACAACACATTTTCAATGCGCTTAATAATACTGCTCAGAATCGCACGACTTCTATGTCCAACAACCCTTTCTCTCCCACATAGTTTAGTGCAGAACTATACAGATAGTCCTCTGCCCTTGCCACTATCTCTGCCCGCACGGGGTTTTGATGTATGTAGTTGACTTTCTGCCAAAGAAACTCCTGCGTATAAATCTCCTCTATATGGTTGCCCTCTTGCCAGAAACGGAAATTTGTGATACGGTGGTCGTTGGCCCCAGCGAAACGGAAACGATCAACCATCCAAGCGCGACGACTCTCATGTTCATCCGTTTCCAAAATTCCCAGAATCTTCTTGTTCGTAAACTTCTTGAAATCTCTCAGGATGTCTCCTATAGTTTGCTCTCCTTCTGTGCCGACAACCATGTGTAGATGGTTTGTCATAAGAACCCATGCATATATCCGCAATCCCTTGTATTGTTGACAGTAGTCGAGCGACTCTATAATGATATGACGATATGTAGGGCGTGAAAAAATATCTACCCAGTCAATAACCGTTGAGGTCGTAAAATAGAGTTTTGTGGTGAGAGGAATCATTGGGAATCGATTAGGATATACACACGCTCAGCCGAATTGAAATTCGGCTGAGGGGTGTCTTTTTCCATATTTCAAATTAATCGAATTACAAATTCTTATACTCCATGCAGGCGAATTGCAAATTCGCCTGAACGAGGTGTGCGCTTGTTCTGACGCCGTAGTCGCTATTTGGATGGGAAAGCCTTTCCTTCCTTGAAAACCTGGAGGGCTTTGAGGATGGTTGGGTCGTCGACATTGAGATACTCCATCCATGCCTGTTCGTCGAGCATGTTGTAGATGATGCGGCTGTTGATGTACTTGTCGAGGAGTGAGTGCGATTTCTGTATCATCAGGTTGCGGCGCTGCAAACCGTTCTTCTCGGCATAAGTGGCGAAGTGTTCTACCAGGTTCTGCCGTCTCAGATAGGAAAGGAGGGCGCTCATCGACTTCATCGACTTCATCTTATCGCGGTTCTCGTCGGTATATTCAAAGGCATATTGCAGAATCAGTCCGCTGATGGCAGCCTCCTTGTAGTAGGACGTGATGTTGGTGGTGTCTTCCGGAACAAAGATGTCGGGCGTGATGCCACCACCTCCATATACTGTGCGGCCGATGCGGGTGTGGTAGGCGGGGCCGGTGTGCTTGATGCTGTCTTGTGAGAAATACTCTCCATGCTGGTAACGCAGGAGCAGTTCCTCCTCATAGTCTTTGTCCTTGCCGTCGGCGTATGGCTTCTGGATACATCGTCCGGAGGGAGTGTAATAACGGGCGATGGTCAGTCGGATGAGTCCGCCGTCGGCGAAGTCCATCTGTTGCTGCACCAGTCCTTTACCGAACGACCGACGTCCGATGACCGTACCGCGGTCGTTGTCCTGGATGGCGCCGGCGAAGATTTCCGAAGCCGATGCCGAACCCTCGTTGATGAGCACCACGAGGGGGATGTGCTGATAACTCCCTTTTCCCGTGCTCTTGAACTCCTGACGGGGCTGCTTACGTCCCTCGGTGTAGACAATGCGGCAGTCGCGTGGCAGGAACTCGTCGGCAATCTGTATGGCAGAGGTCATATAACCGCCGGAGTTGTCGCGGAGGTCGATGACGAGGTTCTCGAAGCCCTCTGCTTCCAGGCGTGCGAGAGAGGAGAGCACCTCGCCCCACGTGTTTTCGCCGAAGTTCTTGATTTTGATGTATCCTGTGTTCTTGTCGAGCATATAGGTGGCGCTGATGCTGCTTGTGGTGATGTCGTCGCGCGTCACGGTGTAGTATTTCACGTCTTTCTGGCGGTAGCGAAGCACGCCAATCTTCACCTTCGTGCCCCGGGGACCTTTCAGGCGGCGCATAGCCTCCTCGTTGGTTACCTCCTTGCCGACAAACGGCTTGTCATCAACACTCACGATTTTGTCGCCGGCGAGCAGTCCGGCACTCTCTGCCGGTCCTCCCTCGATGACATTCTGTATATGAATGGTGTCCTTGCGTATCACAAACTCTATGCCCACTCCCGAGAATGACCCTTTCAGGTCGTCGGTGGCAGTCTGCACATCCTTGGCGCTGATATACACCGAGTGTGGGTCGAGTTCTGCCAGAATTTGCGGGATGGCTTTCTCCACCAGGTCGTTCATGTTGACGCTGTCCACATACTGGTCGTCGATGACATGCAGTAGGTTGTTGAGGCGGTTGCTGCCCGAATTGATGATATTGAGGCGGTTGCCGCTGAAGTGGTTGGCGTAGAACGTGCCGATGAGTATGCCGACAATCACGCAGAGTGCGAGGAGCAGCGGCATATAACGGTTCGATTTATTCAGATTCATTCTCGTTGATGTTGATATATGTTAATTCGATATTGGCGCGGCGGAGCAGGTCAATTCCATCGGTCAGTCGGTACATCTCGCCATATACCACGCGTCTGATGCCCGACTGTATGATGAGTTTCGAACACTCCAGGCATGGCGAGGCAGTGACATAGAGCGTAGACCCTTCGCTGTTGTTGTTGCTCCTTGCCAGTTTGGTGATGGCATTGGCCTCGGCGTGCAGCACATAGGGCTTAGTGACGTTGTTGTCGTCTTCACAGATGTTCTCGAAACCGCTGGGCGTGCCGTTGTAGCCATCGCTGATAATCATCTTGTCTTTCACCACCAGCGCTCCCACCTTGCGGCGTTCGCAGTAACTGTTCTCCGCCCAGATGTGCGCCATGCGGAGGTAGCGTTTGTCGAGCAGGTGCTGTTTCTCTTTGTCGGTCATTTCTTGCGGGGTTTTTGCTGGGTGGGTTTCGGGCGGCGTATGCCGTTGCGGCGCAGCAGGGCGTCGATGGTGGGCTCGCTGCCACGGAACCGCTTGTAGAGCGTCATGGGGTGTTCTGTACCACCTCGTGAGAGGATGTTGTCGCGGAACCGCTGTGCCGTTTCGCGGTCGAAGATTCCATGCCGCTTGAAGACGCTGAAGGCATCGGCCTCGAGTACCTCCGCCCATTTGTAACTGTAGTATCCTGCGGCATATCCTCCTGCCATGATGTGTGAGAACTGTACCGACATACAGGTGTCGGGCAGTTGCTTGAACACCATGGCGCGCTCCCATGCTTTCTTCTCGAAGGTGATGATGTCTTCGGTAAGTTCCTCGCTTCGTGAGTAGTAGGCCATGTCGAGGAGTCCGAAACTCACCTGTCGCATACACCCGTAGGCCACCATGAAGTTGCGGCTCCGCACGATGCGGTCAATCAGTTCGTCGGGGAGTGGCTCGCCGGTTTGGTAGTGGAAGGCGAAAGTGCGCAGGAAGTCTTTCTCAATGGAGAAATTCTCCATGATTTGTGACGGCAGTTCCACGAAGTCCCACCACACATTGGTTCCCGACAGACTCTCAAACCGGGTGTTGGCAAACATGCCGTGGAGGGAGTGACCGAACTCATGGAGGAAGGTCTCCACTTCGCCGAGGCTCAGCAGCGATGGCGCGTTCTCTGTGGGTTTGGTGAGGTTCATCACCACGCTCACGTGCGGACGGACGTTCTCTCCCTTGCGGTTGATGTACTGCCCTTGGAAACTTGTCATCCATGCTCCGCCTTGTTTACCCTTGCGTGGGTGGAAGTCGGCGTAGAACACGGCGAGGTAACTGCCGTCGCGGTCGAACACCTCGTAGGCCTTCACGTCGGGATGGTAGACGGGAATGTCGGGGTTCTCCTTGAAGGTGATGCCGTAGAGGGTATGGGCCAGTCCGAATACTCCCTCGATGACCTTCGACAGTTCGAAATACGGGCGGAGCATCTCGGAGTCGATGTCATATTTCTTCATCTGCAACTGGTAGGAGTAATGGCTCAGGTCCCAGGGTTCGAGCACAAAGTCACGTCCCTCGACTTTCCGCGCAAGGCGTTCGATTTCGCGCAGTTCCTTCTCTGCCGTGGGCTTGTAGGCCTCGATGAGTTGGTCGAGCAGATGGTACACGTTGCGGCGGTTGCTCGCCATGCGCCGTTTCAGAACGAAGTCGGCGAAACTGCGGAAACCCAGCAGTTGTGCCCGTTCGCGACGGAGGTTGACGATGCGCTTGCAGATGGCGAGGTTGTTGTTCTCGTTGTCGTGGGTGCAGATGGTGTTGGATGCCATGTAGAGTTGCCGGCGCAGTTCACGTCGGGTGGAGTATTTCATAAACGGTCCCATGCTCGGGCCGTCGAGGGTGAACACCCAACCCTCCAGACCGCGGTCTTTCGCCTCCTGAGCAGCGGCCTCGCGCACCCGTTCGGGCAGTCCGTCGAGGTCAGCCTCATCGGTGAGGTGGAGGGTGTAGGCCTTACGGTCTTTGCGTAGGTTTTGAGAGAACTGCAGGGAGAGCATGCTCCCCTCCTCATTCATTTTCCGCAAGAGGGCTTTTCCTTCTTCGTCGAGGAGTGCACCGCTTTTGGTGAATCCGTCATACACGTTGTCGAGAAGCATCTTCTCCTCGGGAGTGAGGCGGCGGTGGTGCAGGTGTACGGCCTTGATGCGCTCAAAGAGCGCTTTGTTGAGCGTCACGTCGTTGGCATGCTTGGTGAGCATGGGCTCTATCTTCTGCGCCAGGGCGTCCATCTCGTCGGACGACTCTGCGCTGAGGAGGGTGAAGAACACGGTCGACACCCTGTCGAGCAGCCCGTAGTAGCCGCTGTCGTCGTCGGTATTGATGATGGTATTGTCGAAAGTGGGCTTGGCGGGGTTGTTGATGGTCTTGGCGATTTGCTCGTCGTCGCGCCTGATGCCTTCGATGAAGGCCTCTTCATAGTCCTCAAGCCTGATTTTGTCGAAGG
>JAEEGI010014803.1_pt1 | contig 16340 bp, 15 predicted proteins | sample 8958751 | NCBI WGS metagenome assembly JAEEGI01 (sample SAMN16246545, study PRJNA631951) | gut metagenome | biome: gut microbiome; feature: rumen; material: KS-attached | host: Bos | place: Iran: Karaj | collected 2018-10
GAAAAAACTCCAGAAATGACTTACATCCGCCGGGCGCTCAAATATTTCATCCAGGTCCTGTTGCTGTTAGCCGTCATCATCGGCGTCCTGATGGCGGCAGGCATGGTCTCCACGGACGTTTCCGTCGCCTTCCAGCATGGCTGGCAATCCGTCGGATGGATTCTCGCCCTGCTCGCCGTCATGTCCCTCGTCTATCCGTTCTTCGGCTACCAGAAGCGGCAGATCCGCGTCAAGGGAGACCCGGCGGAATGCAAGGAAGGCATCATCGAGGCGCTCCGTCCCCGCGGCTATGTCCTGGAAGACGACAAAGACGGCACGCTCCGCTTCCATCTGTCCTCCCCTTTGAACCGGGCCGCCCGGATGTGGGAGGACCGCATCACCCTGACGCCCGTCCTGGGCGGTTTCCAGGCCGAAGGCCTTTCCCGCGACCTCGTTCGCGTCGTGAGTTCCATCGAACATCACTTCAGAAACCATGGCGAAAACTGACACCCAGAAATTCAAGACCGTCGCGAAATTCTCCGAGCGCATGCCCGCCGAAATCATCGCCGGCATGCTGAACGACAACGGCATCCCCGCCGGTGTCTTCGGCGCCGACTCCTCCTACCCCTGCCTCAACTACGCCCTGCCCATCGAGGTGAAGGTCAATGCGGACGACTACGAAAAAGCGGTCGCCCTCATTCCCGAGGAAGACCGCCTGAAAGAGGAATAGCGTCCTTTTATTGCTCCTGACTCCCGCCCGCAAGATCCAGGATTTCCGACGTGATCTTCTGCTGGCGGGATTTGTTGTACTGGAGGGTGATCTCCTGGAGGAGGTCTTCGCCGTTGTCGGTGGCCGTCTGCATCGCGACGGTGCGGGCGGCATGCTCGGACGCGTTGCTGTCCAGCAATGCGGTGTAGAACTTGAGCTTCAACGACTTGGGAAGCAGATCCTCGAGGAGTTCCGAGGCGGAGGGTTCAAGGATGTATTCGATTTCAGATTCCTTCGCCACACCCGAAATCTCCCCCATCGGCAGAAGGGTCTCCCGGACGGGAACCTGCTTGCCGGAGGAGACGAAGTGGTTGTAGACGAGTTCCACCCGGTCAAGACGGCCTTCACGGAAGTCTTTCATCAGCTTTTCGGCCAGCTCGGCGGCGGGGGCGTAGGACGGTTTGTCCGCCAGCTTCTGGTAATCCTCCGGGGAGGGATGGCCGCATTTGCGCATGGCGTCCGCCATCTTGCGGCCGATGCTGTAGACGGTGACTTCGGCGTCTCCATAGGAGCGGACGGCTTCCGTAGCGAGACGGAACGCATTGGCATTGAATGCGCCGCAGAGGGAGGAATTGGAGGCGAAGGCGACCAGAGCGACGCGCTGCCGGGGAGCGTTCTCCCTCGTGGACGGAGTCCGGGTGTACTCCCCGCTCATCTTCGCGCCGGAAGCGACCAGATGGTCCAGCATCCCCTGCAGCTTCCGTTCGTAGGGACGCATGCCCTCGATGGTCTGCTGCGCCTTGCGGAGCTTGGCGGAGGCCACGAGCTTCATCGCGGAAGTGATCTTCAGCGTGCTCTTGACGGAGCCGATACGGCCCTTGATTTCTTTCAGTGACGGCATAGGCTACATCCCCGCGATGACGGAGGCGGCGGTTTCGCGGAGGATTTCACCGATCTCGTCGGTCATCTTTCCGGCGGTGAGGGGTTCGAGGACATCGGCCTTGTGGGCGGCGCGGATGCGGTCCAGAAACAGGTCCTGGAACTCACGGACACGGTCCACGGGGATGTCGCGCATAAGGGCGTTCGTACCGCAGTACAGGACGGCGATCTGCTCGCCGACGGGCATCGGGCTGTACTGGGGCTGGATCAGGAGCTGGTTGTTCTTGCGGCCCTTGTCCAGGGCCATCGCCGTAACTTTGTCCATGTCGGACGAGAACTTGGAGAAGGCCTCGAGCTCGGCGTACTGGGCCTGGTCGATCTTCAGGGTGCCGGCGACCTTCTTCATGGATTTCACCTGCGCGCTGCCGCCCACGCGGGAGACGCTGATGCCCACGTTGATGGCCGGGCGGATGCCCTGGTTGAACAGGCTGGATTCCAGATAGATCTGGCCGTCGGTGATGGAGATGACGTTGGTCGGGATGTATGCCGACACGTCGCCCGCCTGCGTCTCGATGATCGGGAGGGCGGTGAGGGAGCCGCCGCCGCGGACCTTGCCCTTCAGGGCGTCCGGGAGGTCGTTCATCCGCTCCGCCACTTCCTGCTGGCCGATGATCTTCGCGGCCCGCTCCAGAAGACGGGAGTGCAGGTAGAAGATGTCGCCGGGATAGGCCTCACGGCCGGAGGGACGGCGCAGAATCAGGGAAACCTCACGATAGGCGACAGCCTGCTTGGAAAGGTCGTCATACACGACCAGGGCATGACGGCCCGTGTCGCGGAAGTACTCGCCGATGGCGGCGCCGGCGAAGGGCGCATAGTACTGCAGGGCGGCCGGATCCGCCGCGGTGGCGGCCACGACGATGGTGTAGTCCATCGCGCCGTAGTCGCGAAGGGTCTTGACGATGCTGGCGACGGTGGAGCCTTTCTGGCCCACGGCCACATAAATGCAGTACACCGGATCCCCCTTCAGGAAATTGTCCCGCTGGTTGATGATGGTGTCGATGGCGAGGGCGGTCTTGCCGGTCTGGCGGTCGCCGATGATGAGCTCGCGCTGGCCGCGGCCGATCGGAATCATCGCGTCGATGGCCTTCAGGCCGGTCTGCAGCGGTTCGTGCACGGGCTGGCGGTAGATGACGCCCGGCGCCTTGCGCTCCAGGGGCATGTCCACCTTCTCCCCGCCGATGTTTCCGAGACCGTCCAGCGGATTGCCGAGCGGGTCCACGACGCGGCCCACCAGCGCCTCTCCCACCGGGATGGAGGCGATGCGGCGGGTGCGCCGGACGACGGCCCCCTCCTTCAGCAGGTCGGTCGGGCCCATCAGGACGGCGCCCACATTGTCCGGTTCCAGGTTCATCACGACGGCCATCACGCCGTCGCCGCAGTCCAGCAGCTCGCCGGCCTCGGCGTGGTCCAGTCCGTAGATGCGGACGACGCCGTCGCTGACCTGCAGGACCTTGCCGATCTCCTCGAACTGGAGATCGCTCTTGATATCCCGGAGCTGGCTCAGCAGCACTTCGGAAATCTCGCTGGGTTTTATCGTATTGGGCATGGCTACACGATTCTTCTGTTCTTTTCAATGAACTGGAGCCGGATGAGCTCCAGCTTGCGGGCGACGCTCTTGTCGATCAGCGCGTCGTCAATGTCGAAGACGAACCCGCCGATCAGGTCCGGGTCCACCTCCACGTCAATGACCGCTTCATCTCCGGTGCGCTCCTTCACGAGGGCGCGGAGCCGGGCAAGCAGATCCTCCGACGGGGGGACCGCCACCTTCAGGTGCGCCTTCCGGATGCCGATGCTCCGGCGGTACCGCTCCCCGAAGTCCAGCAGGATGAAGCGCAGGGCGCCGATCCGGCCGTTTTCGAGGAGAAGGTCGATGAAACGGTCCAGCTCCGGAGCCATCGGCTCGCCGAGGGCCGTATGGAGCAGTTCCCGCTTCTTCGCGGCGGGCACCACATCCTTGGCCGCGATCATCCGGGACAGGTCGGGCACTTCGCCGAGGACATGGGCGAGCTTCTCCGCCTGCGCGCAGACGGATTCGCCGTTCCCGGTCTCCCGGACATATTTCACCAGGGCGTCGGCATACCTGGTCCGGATGATGCTGTCGTTCATGAACGGGCGTCTTCCCGGACGGTCTCTTCGACCATCCTGTCAATGTATTCGCGCTGCTCACCTTCATCGGCGAGCTCCTTGCGGAGGATCTTCTCGGCGATGGACACGGAGAGCACGGCGACCTCCTTGCGGACGTCGCGCAGGGCGGCTTCCTTCTCGGCCTCGATCTCGGTACGGGCTTCGGCGAGGATCTTGGCCGCCTCCTCCCGCGCCTCATCCTTCGCTTGCGCGAGGATCTTGTTGCGGGTGTCGGTGGCGTCCCGGAGAATCTGGGCCTGCTCCTTGCGGGCTTCCTCCAGCATCCGGGCGTGCTCCTCGACCATCTGCCCCATCCGCGCCTCGATCTCATGGGCGTCCTTCAGCGACTTCTCGATGGTGGTGTTCCGCTTCTCGACCATCGAGGTGATGATCGGGAACCCGAACTTCCACAGCAGGAAGAAGAGGAGGCCGAAGATGACGACCATCCAGAAGAGGAGGCCGGCGTCGGGCGTAATGAGATTCATGAGGCTACAGGACCAGGGCCAGGAGGCAGACGATGATGGCGAACAGGGCGGCGCCCTCGATCATACCGGCGGCGATGATCATCGCGGTACGGAGGTTGCCGGCGGACTCGGGCTGGCGGGCGATGGACTCCATCGTGGACTTACCGATCTTGCCGATACCGAAAGCGGCGGCGATCGCGGCGACGGCCGCGGCGACGGCGACACCGGCCTTTCCGAGGGCGGCACCCGCCGCAGCCTGGAGAATCATGGTAACAAGTAACATAATCTTATGGTTTTAAATGTTTGTCATTTCGAGCTTGTCGAGAAATCTCATTCCCCATGGGCCCTCGCGAGCCCGATATAAATCGATGACAGCATCGTGAACACATAGGCCTGGATGAATGCCACCAGGCACTCCAGGGCATCCAGGAAGAGGCCGAAGAGCACCGACACCACCGTCATGGACCCGGTCAGGACCGCCCCGTACTTGGCCATGATGAAGATGATGCACACCATGCACAGAATCATGATGTGGCCGGCGAGCATGTTCGCGAAGAGTCGGATGGTCAGGGACACCGGCTTCATCAGGGCGCTGAAGACCTCGATGATGGGCATGATGGGCTTCAGGAACACCGGGACGTCCGGGTTGAAAATATCCTTGTAGTAGTGCTTCGTGCCGGTCAGGTTCACCGTGAAGAAGGTGCACAGGGCCAGTACGAGGGTGATGGCGATGTTGCCCGTCAGGTTCGCCCCGCCCGGGAAGAACGGCATGATGCCCAGGAAGTTGTTCAGCAGGATGAACAGGAACGCCATGCACAGGAAGGGGGAATACCTGCGGTAATCCGCCTCGCCGATGTTCTCGCGGGCCATGTCATGGACCATCATCACGAGCGGCTCCATCAGGGCGGCGATGCCCGTCGGGGCTTCATTCAGAACATCGTGCTTCTTATACCATCTGGCCGTGAGGAGGATGATGACGAGCAGCAGCAGGCTGGACATCATCAGCGAGAGGACATTTTTCGTGATGGAAATGTCAAAGGGCCGCTTTCCGCTGTCCACCTCCACGATCTTACCCTTCTCCGGGTCGATTTTCAGGCCTTCGTAAGACGCTCCGTGCTCCAGGCGCTTGGAGGAGAACACATGCCAGCCCGTGGAACTGTGCACGATGACGGGCAGGTGCAGCATCACATGCTTGTCCCCCCAGGTGAGGAGGTGCCATTCGTAGTCGTCGCCGATGTGCTCGAAAATGATCTCCGCGATGTCGACGTCCTCCTCCGCCTGCGGAGCAGGGGAAGGTGCGGCAAAAAGCAGCAACGATATGAGCCACGCCAGAATCATACCTCCACGCAAACGTCCACCTGGTTGTCATGGACTTCCACGAAACCGGAAGCGATGGGGAGCCGCCGCTCCGCGCCTTCGGACACATACACGATATCGCCCTTCTCCAGCGAAGAGATGATGGGCGCATGGTTCTTCAGAACCTCGAACGGGCCGATGGTCCCCGGCAGTGTCACGGCCGACACCGCCTGCTCCACGAGCGTCCCTTCGGGCGAAACGATATGTAAAGAAATCACGTCTGTCATTTTATTCCTTCGCGGCGGCCAGCAGTTTCTCGCCCTTCGCGATCGCGTCTTCAATGGTTCCCACGTTCAGGAAGGCCTGCTCCGGGAGGTAATCCACTTCGCCGTCCAGAATCATGTTGAAGCCCCGGATGGTGTCCTCGATGGAGACCATCACGCCCGGGACGCCGGTGAACTGGCCGGCCACATGGAACGGCTGGGACAGGAAACGCTGGACGCGGCGGGCGCGGTTGACCGTGGTCTTGTCCTCGTCCGAGAGTTCGTCCATGCCCAGGATGGCGATGATGTCCTGAAGCTCCTGCAGGCGCTGGAGAATCTGCTTCACGCGCTGGGCCGTCTCGTAATGCTCCTTGCCCACGATGTTCGGGTCCAGGATACGGGAGGTGGATTCCAGCGGGTCCACGGCCGGATAAATGCCGAGAGCCGTGATCTTGCGGCTGAGAACCGTCGTCGCGTCCAGGTGGGAGAAGGTGGTCGCCGGGGCCGGGTCCGTGAGGTCGTCGGCCGGAACGTAGACAGCCTGCACCGAGGTGATGGAGCCGTTCTTGGTGGAGGTGATGCGCTCCTGCATCTGGCCCATCTCCGTGGCCAGCGTCGGCTGGTAGCCCACGGCGGACGGCATGCGGCCCAGCAGGGCCGACACTTCGGAGCCCGCCTGGGTGAAACGGAAGATGTTGTCGATGAAGAAGAGGATGTCGCGCGGGCCTTCGCCGGTGTCGCTGTCGCGGAAGGACTCCGCCAGCGTGAGGCCGCTCAGGGCCACGCTGGAACGGGCGCCCGGGGGTTCGTTCATCTGGCCGAAGACCATGGACACCTGGGATTTCTTCAGTTCCTCCTTGTCCACGAGGGAAAGGTCCCATTTGCCCTCCTCCATCGCCTTGTTGAAGGCTTCACCGTAGCGGATGACGTTGGATTCGATCATCTCGCGGAGGAGGTCGTTGCCCTCGCGGGTGCGTTCGCCCACGCCGGCGAAAATGGAGAAGCCGTTATGGGCCTTCGCGATGTTGTTGATGAGTTCCTTGATAAGGACGGTCTTGCCCACGCCGGCGCCGCCGAACAGGCCGATCTTGCCGCCCTTGAGGTAGGGTTCCAGCAGGTCGATGACCTTGATGCCCGTGAACAGGACCTCCTGCGAAGTGGTCAGGTCTTCGAACTTCGGGGGTTCGCGGTGGATCGGCAGGACTTCGTCCCGCGAAAGTTCCTCCATGCCGTCGATGGTTTCGCCGACGACGTTCATCACGCGGCCGCGGATCTGGGCGCCGACGGGCATCGCGATGGGCTTGCCCGTGGGAACGGCCTTCATGCCGCGGCTCAGGCCGTCGGTGGAGTCCATCGCCACACAGCGGACCGTGTCCTCGCCGATGTGCTGCTGCACCTCCACGACGAGCGTCCGTCCGTTTTCCCGTTTGATTTCCAGCGCTTCATGGATCCGGGGCAGCCCCCCTTCCTGGCCGAAATGCACGTCCACCACCGGTCCAACGACCTGGGTTATAGTTCCGTTTGCCATGCGGTTACTGTTTTGTCTATCTACAAAGATAGTGAATATATCCGAAAAAGCGGAAAAAAAACGGCCTGAATCGCTTACAGCATCGCCTCGATGAGGCCGCCCAGGGTGTCTCGCAGGACCGCGGTCTTGGCCGTGGCTCCGTTGACCATCAGGGAAAGCACGAGGGCGGGCTTCCCTTCCTCATCCAGAATATAGCCGCTATAGCACAGGACGCCGTCCATGGACCCGCTCTTGATCCGGATGCGGGCTTTCTTGTCAGCGGGGAGCTTGGGAAGGAGCGTGTTGAGCGTCCCTTCGCCCGGCTTGGGCAGGCTGGCCAGGAAGGCGTCGAAGGCCTGGGAGCGGGTCATCGACCGGAGGAAGGACGCCATGAAGGCGGGAGAGACGGTGTTGAGTCGCGACAGGCCGCTGCCGTCCTCCTGGCGCAGGCCGGACAGGTCGCCGCCCATCAAGGTTTCCAGCACGTCGGACACCGCGACGCGGCAGCTGTCGTAGACGGAGATGCCGGAGGCCCGTTCGCCCATCTGGCGGAACAGGGCTTCGGCATAGAAATTATCGCTGCGGACATTGGTCTCCCGGGCAATCTTCGAAAGGACGGGCGAGCCGGAGGTGCCCAGGATACGGGGCGTGCCGGCCTTGTCCGCGGGCACGAAATCCCGGCCCCGGACGTAGCCGCCCCGGTCGATGTCGGCGTAACCGCCGGAGACGGACCAGCCGGTGTCGCGCAGGTTCTGCCAGAAATAATAGGCGCAGGTGAGCGCTCCGTACTTGTTCGCGAAATGCTCGATCTTAGGCTTGCGCTCCGCGGAATAGGTACCGCGCAGCTCGGCATAGGGAGCCAGGTCGGTCGTGTAAAGATACAGGCTGTTGCCGGTGCCCTTGGGGCCGGTCAGGGCGAGATTGCCGAAGTGGATCCAGGGCGTGTCGGGATAGCGCTGGACCACTTTGACCGATTCCCCCTCGGCGCCCGCCGACACGGTGAAATCGACGGCGTTCTCATAGAAGCACAGCGCATTCGTGCCCGCGCCGTAATAGGTTCCCAGGTCGTCATAGCCCCAGGTCTGGTTTTCCAGATGTCCCTCGAAGGCCCGGCCGTCGCCGATGATGCGGCCGTCGACACGGCTGATGCCGGCGTCCTTCAGGAAAGTCTTCCACCGCCAGAAGAGGGCGTCCGGCTTTACCGCGACGGTGTCGGACACGCCGATGGTGGGGTCTCCCCCGCCCACGATGTAGACATCCCCGTGCAGGGTTCCGTCCGCATCCACCTCTCCGGTACAGCCGATGCCGGTTTCGAACTTGAAGTCCGGGCCGAGGGCATGCAGGGCCGTTCCCGTGGTGATCAGTTTCATGTTCGACGCCGGAACCATCCGGCGGCCGGCCTCCCGGGAGGCGAGCACATGGCCGGAGAGGTCCTGGACCATCACGCCCACGACCGCGCCTTTCAGCGGCTCGGCGTCCGCCGCCCGGTCTATTTTCTGCTGCAGGGGCGACTGCGCCTGCAGCGGCAGGGACAACGCGAGAAGCGCCCCCGCCAACCATCCTGTACGCATACTGCAAAGATAGTTTTTTTTCGTATCTTTGTGATTCACTTAAACACAAAGCTCATGAAGAAAACAGTTCTCGTTTCCGGCGGGGCGGGCTTCATCGGAAGCCACGTGACCGTGGAACTCATTGAGGCGGGCTACGACGTGGTGGTCGCCGACAATTTCTCCAACTGTGACCATACCTGCTACGAAGGCGTGAAGAAAATCACCGGCCGGGAGGACCTCCCGCTCGTGGAGATGGACTTCTGTGACGCGGAAGCCGTCAAGAAAATCTTCCGGGACTACCCCATCGACGCTGTCATCCACTTCGCCGCCTTCAAGGCCGTGGGTGAATCCGTAGAGAAGCCCCTCATGTACTACAAGAACAATCTCCTGAGCTTCCTGAACGTGCTGGAGGCCGCCCAAGAGAAAGGGAATTGCAACGTGCTGTTTTCCTCTTCCGCCACCGTGTACGGCGAACCGGACAAGGTGCCCGTGACCGAGAAGACGCCCCGCAAGCCCGCCGTCTCCCCTTACGGCAACACCAAGACCATGTGCGAGGACATCCTCCAGGACACCGTGAAAGCCAGTCACGGCGCCCTCAAGGGCATCCTCCTCCGCTATTTCAACCCCATTGGCGCACACCCGAGCGCCCTCATCGGCGAACTTCCCCGCGGCGTTCCCAACAACCTCGTCCCGTTCATCACCCAGACCGCCATCGGCAAACGCGAATGCCTGTCGGTCTTCGGCGACGACTATCCCACGCCGGACGGCACCGGCCTGCGTGACTTCATCGATGTCGTGGACCTCGCCAAGGCCCATGTCTTCGCCGTCACCCGGATGCTCGAAGGCAAGATGAAGCAGGACTGCGAAATCTTCAACATCGGCACCGGCCGGCCCCTCTCCGTGATGGAGCTGATCAAGGCGTTCGAGAAAGTGAACGGGGTCAAGGTCAACTACCGCATCGCCCCCCGCCGGCCCGGAGACATCACCGCCATCTGGGCGGATCCGACCCTGGCCAACGAAGAAATGGGCTGGAAAGCCACCCGCAGCATCGAGGAGACTCTCGCCGCCGCCTGGGCGTGGGAGAAACATCTCGCCGGAAAATAAGCCGTCCATGAACACGTTCACCCGATCCCTCCTCAGCGCCGCCGTCCTTCTGACGGCGGCCTTGTCTTTGCAGGCCCAGCCGGAGCTCACCCTCGAAGACATCTACGCCAAAGGCACCTTCCGCGCCCGCGGCGTCCCCCAGCCCACCTGGATGGACGACGGCCGTTCCTACTCCGCCCTGACGGAAAAGGGCCTCGTCCGGGTCGACGCCGCCACCCTCGCGGAGAAGGTCATCGTCCCGATGTCCGCCTTTGTTCCGGAAGGGGCGGACAGGCCCGTCCGGGTTGAAGGGTACACCTGGTCAGAGGACAAGACCAAACTGGTCGTCTACACGAACTCCCGCCGGGTCTGGCGCCGCAACACCCGCGGCGACTACTGGCTCCTGGACATCGCCTCCGGCTCGATCCGGCAGCTCGGCAAGGGATTGGAGCCTTCCCGGATGATGTACGGGAAACTGTCCCCCGCCGGTGACAAGTTCGCCTTCGTCTACTACAACAACCTCTACGTGGAGGACCTCGCCACCGGCGAACGCCGGCCGCTGACCGCCGACGGAGACGACGTCTTCATCAACGGCAACTTCGACTGGGTGTACGAAGAGGAGCTCGGCTGCTACGACGGCTGGCGCTGGAGCCCGGACGGAAAGAAGATCGCCTTCTGGCACTCCGACACCGGCGGCACGGGCACCTTCCTGATGATCGACAACATCGACTCCCTCTACTCCTTCACCATCCCTCTGCCGTACCCGAAGGCCGGAACGACGAATTCGGCCGTCAAGGTGGGGGTCGTGGACGTGGAAACCGCCCGGACCGGATGGTTCCCCGTCCCGGGAGACCCGCGGGAGAACTACATCGCCCGGATGGAGTTCGTGCCCGGGACCGACGAAGTGATGATCCAGCAGCTGAACCGCCTCCAGAACACCAATACGGTGTATTACGGCAATGTCAATACGCTGGAACTGAAAGCCTTCTACGGGGATCGCGACGACGCCTTCCTCAACATCCACGACAACATCGTCTGGCTGGACGGGAACAAATGGTTCACCTGGACGAGCGAGAAGGACGGCTGGCGCCATCTCTACCGGGTGAGCCGGGACGGAAAGAAGGAGACGCTCATCACCAAGGGCGATTTCGATGTGATCGACGTGCTTCAGATCGATTCCAAGGGAGGATATGTCTATTACATGGCCTCTCCGGACAGCGCCGTGGAGCAGTACCTTTACCGCAGCCGGCTGGACGGGAAAGGCGCCGCGGAACGTGTGACGCCCGTCGGATTCACGGGAACCTATTCTTACAACATTTCCCCCGGCGCGAAGTACGCCCTGTGCAGCTACAGCAACCATGCGACGCCGCGGGTGTACGAGATGGTCTCTCTCCCGAACCACAAGACGGTCCGTCTGCTGGAAGACAATGATGCGCTCAAGAAAGTCTACGCCTCATACGGCTTCCGTTCCCGGGAATACTTCCAGGTGGACATCGGAGAGACCGTCCTGGACGGCTGGATGATCAAGCCGCGGGACTTCGACCCCGCGAAGAAGTACCCTGTCATCTTCAACATCTACGGCGAACCGGCCTCCTCCACCGTCCAGAATTCCTGGTCCGGCGATTACTGGAACCAGCTGCTGGCGCAGCAGGGCTACATCGTGATGAGCATCGACCCGCGGGGAACCAACAACCCCAAGGGGCGCGAATGGCGAAAATGCATTTACGGGAAAGTGGGCGTCCTCGCGATGGCCGACCACGCGAAAGCCGTCCGCATCGCCGAGGGGATGTTCCCCTTCATGGACCCGGAACGCATCGGCGTCTGGGGCTGGAGCGGCGGCGGTTCCTCCACCGCCCACCTCATGTTCGAATACCCGGACATCTATTCCGTGGGCATCGCCGTCGCGGGCGTGTACTCGCAGCGCCTGTATGATTCCATCTATCAGGAACGCTACATGGGCCTGCCGTCCACCAATCCCGACGGCTACCGCGAAGGCTCCCCCATCACCCACGCCGCCGGCCTGGAAGGAGACCTCCTCCTGATTCACGGCACCGGGGACGACAACGTCCACTACCAAAGCCTCGAAATGCTGGTCAATGAGCTTGTCAAGCAAGGGAAAATGTTCTCCATGATGGCCTATCCGATGCGCACCCACGGCATCAGCGAACGCGAAAACACCACGATGCACCTCTATCGGACCATGCTCAACTACTGGTTAGACCACCTGCCCGCCGGAGGGGAATAAGCCCCCGTGGCGCCTTTCTCGCTGGTTTACAGCACGTTAAAAGGGTATGCCCTGTGACGCGGATCACAGGGCATACCCTTTTTATTCACGATGAATCAACGCTTTAGCCGCCAGCGTTTTCCGAAAGGGCGGAGAGCAAGGCGGGACGGTAGAGATCGCCGACGGGGAGCGTGGGTCCGCCCGAGAGAGTGACGGAGGTGCGGGAGTATTCACGGATTTCCGAGAGGTTCACAAGGTAGGAGCGGTGGATGCGGAGGAAGCGGTCCTCCGGCAGCTCTCCGGCCAGGCGTTTCAGGCTGTACAGGACCACCAGGGGCGCCGGCTCGTCCCGGAGCCAGATTTTCAGGTATTCGCTCATGCTTTCCGCGTACCGGATGCGGGATAGCTCCACCCGGACACTCTTGTAGTCTATCTTGAAGGTCAACGCCTCCGGCCCGGACTCCGTCTGCGGGCGGGCCGCTTCGATCCGGTCTCGCAGATGAAGGGCCGACGCCTCGAACTCCTGAAAGCTGAAGGGTTTCAGGAGATAATCGGCCGCATGGACCTTGAAGCCGTCCAGGGCATATTCGGAATAAGCGGTCGTGAACACCACAAGCGGCGGATTCTCCAGCGAGCGCACGAAGTCCATGCCCGACAGGTCCGGCATATTGATGTCCACGTACAGGATGTCGGCCCGCTCCACATAGGGCCGGGCCGATGCGGCCGACGGACAGGATGCGACGAGCTCCAGGAAGGGAATCTTCCCGATGTACATCTCCAGCTGCTTGAGCGCCAAAGGCTCGTCATCGATGGCCACGACCCGGATCATGCCCCCTCCTTTTCAAGCGTCACCGCCGACGGAAGCAGCAGGACGACGTCATAGACATCCTCGCCCTGGTCGATATGCAAGGTATATCGGTCCCCGTAAAGAAGGTCCAGCCGGCCCCGGACATTCGCCAGGCCCACCCCGTGGCTGTGCACCCGGGCCGAGTCCTGCCGGCTGTTCGCGCACCGGAAAACGATCTTTCCCTCCTCCAACGATACGGAGATATGCACGAAAGAGGGCTTGTCATAGCTGATTCCGTGCTTGAAGGCATTTTCCACGAACGAAGCCAGCACGAGCGGCGGAATTTCGGCCCCCTCGGCCGCCTCCGGCAAGGAAAGGTCGATGCGGACCGAGTCGGCGTACCGCATCTTCATCAGGGACACATAATGACGCAGAAAATCCATCTCCTTGGCCAGGGGGATGGTGGGGTGGTCGCCTTCATAGAGAACATGCCGCATCAGTTTCGAGAACTCCTCGATGCTCGCTTTCGCCTGTTCGGGATCTATGTCCACGAGCGCGTGAATGTTGTTGAGGGTGTTCATGAAGAAATGCGGATTGATCTGGTAGCGGAGGGTCTCCAGCTGCCGGCTCAGGTTCTCCGCCTGCAGTTCCTGCATCCGGCGCTCCCCGCGGGCTGATTTCAGATAATACTTCACGCCCAGGTTCACTCCCAGGAGCAGCACCCCCAGGAGGAACTTCAACAAATCGGGAGACAAGGGCATCCGTCCGTCCATCGGCGGCCGGGGACCGGGCATTTCCTCGCGCGGAGGCGGGGGTTCGCCCATCCATTCCATCGGCGGGCCGTCGGGACGCCTCGGGCCGGGATCCCGCCGGGCTGTCCACAGGCATCCTCCGAACACGGCCAGGAGCGCCACCGTGACGGCCAGATAGGCCCAGGGCTTTCCTTTCTCCACCCAGAGCGGGGCGGCCAGGAGGTCGTGCAGGAGGAATAACACAAAGAATGGAAAAATGCCCAGCCAGATGCGCAGGACATCTGCGAAACGGAACGTCAATCCCATGGAATGCCCCTGGAAGTACATCACCACGGGCACCAGGGCGAGGACGACAAGCCAGAGGATGCCGTAGATGACAACCTCCTGCTTTTTCTCTGTCTCACTCCATCTCATACCTGCCGCAAAAATACGAAACATTTCCGACTGCGGCATCCCGTTCGCTGAAAGAATCCGCCCGTTCGCTGAAAACTTTTCCGCAAGGCCGGGTTCTTGATTATCTTGCCATCACACGGATTGTGACGTGCAACTAAAACCGAAGAAGTCATGAAGAAGAACGCATCCCCCCTGCTGGCCCTGACCGCCCTCATCCTGATGTCCTGCACGAAGGACGACATCGATATCAACCTGCCCACCCCTGACAATAACGACCCGGCCGTCATCAATGCCGATGATTCCGCCGGCGAAACCATCGTTACGGACAAGGACGATGACAACATCGCCAACACGACTTTCAAACGAACGGTGAAGGTGGTGTTCAACGGTAACGGTGCTACCGTCACGGGTGAGTCGGAGTCTTTCGCCGTCACTGTCGACGGAGCCGGCGTCACCATCACGAACAATGGCGACGAAGCCGTGATCTACGATCTTTCCGGCACCTCCGCCGACGGGTATTTCAAGCTGTACAGCACCAAGAAACAGGAGATACTCCTGAACGGGCTGAACCTGACGAACAAAAAAGGCGCCGCCATCAACAACCAGAGCCACAAGCGCACTTTCGTGGTCGTGAAGGGCACGAACACCCTCGCCGACGGCGCCTCCTACACGCAGACGCCGTCTGACGAGGACGAGAAAGCCGCCTTCTTCTCCGAAGGACAGCTGGTCTTCAGCGGCGACGGCACCCTGACGGTAAACGCAACAGGCAAGGCCGGCATCACCTCGGACGACTATGTCCGTTTCATGGCCGCGCCGACGGTGAAGGTCACCTCCAGCGCCGGACACGGGGTCCGGGGCAAGGAGTCCGTCATCGTCAGTGACGGAACCATCGACGTAAACGTGTCCGGCACCGGCAAGAAAGGGTTTTCCTCCGATACGCTCGTGTACATCGGCGGCGGCGTGACCACCATCAAGACCACCGGCTCCGCGGGAGATGTGGACGGCGAGCTCACCGGCGTCGCCGGCATCAAGGCCGACCTCCGCTTCGAAATGGCGGACGGCGTCCTGAACATCACCAGCACCGGCACGGGAGCCAAAGGCATCAGCGGAGACAATGTGGCCTACTTCAAGGGCGGCACGGTCACGGTCAATGTCACCGGCGACAACTACGGTTCCAGCTCTTCCGGCGGCGGTTTCGGCCCCGGTGGCGGCGGCCGGCCCGGTGGCGGCGGCTGGGGCGGAGGACAGAGTTCCAGTGACAACTCCGTCGCATCCAAAGGCATCAAGTTCGATGGAAACCTGTATGTTTCCGGCGGCAAGATTACGGCCAGGAGCGCCAAGCATGAAGCGATCGAAGCCAAGGGCGTCATCCAGATCACCGGCGGCGAGGTCTATGCCTATTCCAGCGACGACGCCATCAACGCGGGCGGAGATTTCACCGTCGAAGGCGGGGCGGTTTACGCCCAGTCAACGGGAAATGACGCGCTGGACGCCAACGGCAACATGTATATCAAAGATGGAATCGTATACGCCGTCGGCACCGGGTCCCCCGAACTCGCCATCGACGCGAACTCGGAGCAGCAGAAGAAGCTCTATCTCTCGGGCGGCACCGTCATCGCCGTCGGCGGCCTGGAAAGCGGTGCGTCCTTCACCCAATCCTGCTGGTCCGCGGGCACCGTCAAGGCCAATACGGACTATGCCCTGTTTGACAATAACGGCAAGGTTCTCGGCGCCTTCAAGACGCCTACGACGGGGAATCTTGCCCTGGTGCTGTCCGCTCCTTCGCTGAGTTCCGTGAAGTACGGTGTCTCCGTCAGCGGCGGTACGTCCCTGCTCAATGGCGTGTACACGCAGGACGCCACCGTCAGCGGAGGAAGCGGCTGCACCTTGTCTTCCTACTCCGGCGGCGGAGGCCGATGGTAATCCCATTATTTATTAGTATCTTTGTCGGATATGAAAAAGTTGCTGACCCTCCTTGCCCTGGCCTTCACACTCGTCGTGCCCGCCATGGCTCAGAATACCGCCGCCGGCCAGAAGATCAACAAGAAGAATCTGGTCATCAAAGAATGGAACACCGATCCCCGGAGCGGGAAGAAGGTGCTGGACCGCGTGACCACCTACAACGCCGACGGCAAGAAGATCGAGGAAATCGAGTACAGTTCCGAAGGCCAGAAGTGGCGCAAGCGGTTCGAGTACGCCCCCGGTGCGGAAGGAAAGTGCATCAAGGAATCGGTATACGACGAACGGAACCGCTTGAACACCGTCAAAAA
>JAEEGI010014805.1_pt1 | contig 16340 bp, 17 predicted proteins | sample 8958751 | NCBI WGS metagenome assembly JAEEGI01 (sample SAMN16246545, study PRJNA631951) | gut metagenome | biome: gut microbiome; feature: rumen; material: KS-attached | host: Bos | place: Iran: Karaj | collected 2018-10
GGTTGGGAACGGACGCGGGTGACAGTTTGGACAGATGATAGTTATATTTTAAGGGGGGGGGTAGGGTGCTGGCTGCACTACAAAACTGTTTCAGAGGCATCGGAAGGCTCTTTTAGGGGAGTGCTGGAGTGGGCATTTCGCGGAATAGAAGACCAAAAATGGGCGTTTCTTAGCCCCAAATAGCTGTTTTTTAATAGAAATATTAATAAATTTACTATATATATTATTATTTATAAATATATATATAATTATATATTAGATAGTTACAAATTTTGGAGGGCTTTTTGGGGGTCGTTACCATGCTAAAATCAAACTGTCATCTGTCATAACTGTCATGATAGGCCTCAAACGCTCCTTCTCTACCCCCTCACAAAGGGCAGAAAAAGGCTGTGGAGTGATGACTTTCCGCCCTTTCGCGCTCAATTTGGGCCTTTTTTCTACCTGTACGGCTATTGAGCGTGGACGCTTTTAGCGTACTTGTCACCCGATTGCAGATAATCACAATCATATTTCGGGCGCCGTTCTAATCATCATTCGTCTCATTCGTTTCATTCGTCTTCAGTCGTTGTCAGAGATAAATCCGTTTCATTCGTCGTTCTAATCATTATTCGTTTCATTCGTTTCATTCGTTGTCAGAGATAAATCCGCGCAATCCGTCGTCATTCGTCGTTGGAAAGTAATTCGTTTCATTCGCCGTTTTGGTTGTTCTTGTTGCCCCTTGCTTTTCGAGTGCCCCTTCAGCGTGTTTTGGCCACTGCAAATTGGGAACGGACGTGGCGGAGCGGGGAAAAACACCGTGCCGTTTGGGTTGGGAGCGGCCGCCCCCATGATTGGCAGCGGCCGCTGCCAATCATGGCAGCGGGCGGGAACAATGATGGCAGCGGCCGCTGCCAACCTGTTTTCACTCCTTATCCATACTCTCGCTCGGAAAAGCAAAGAAAAGCGAGCTTTTCTTTTGCTTTTCGCTCGCTTAATCGTACCTTTGGCTGTCGCCGAAGGTACTCTAGCCCCGTCCCGTCTGTTGTGGCATTGCCACAACCCCACTAACGACAATGGGGGCGTGTCAAAAACAAAGTGTTGACACGCCCCCATTGCCTTGTGGAGATAATGGCTGCGATGGGCTGCTATTCGGCCTTTGGCTCCTCGCGGTCGGCGATGTTGTCGCCCTCGGTGGGCTTCATCTCCTCCTTGAAGTCGGTGATGCCGGCATCTACCAGGATGTTGTACCACTGCAGCAGCTTCTTGATGTCGCTGGTGTGCACGCGCTCACGGTCGTAGTTAGGCAGCACGCGCGCAAAGAGTTCGTGGAGCTCGTCGCTGCTGGCTTTCTTCGGGTCGAGCGAGGTGTGCTTGCCCTCCTCTACGGTCTTCAGACTTTCGAGGACGTCCATCAGGGGCACGTCGTCGGTATCGGTGAACATGGCGATGTCGGCCAGCGAGGTGATGCGGTCGGTGCCAAAGGCGGGCATGCGCTTGTGGGTGGCGTCGAGGGCCTCGACGATGAGGCTGTTCTTGCCACGCGAAACGAGTTTGTAGAGGCCGGGCTTGCCGGCGATGGCTAAAATGGTCTGTTGCATGATTTCTGTTTATATGGGGTTAATGTTTTTTTTATGGAGTTGATGGGGGTGAAGGGCTTTTATGGGAGAGGGAGCTGAGGATGGCGTCGATTTGTGGCAGCAGGGGCTGGAGGCCGTCGTTCACTATCTCGTAGTCGGCCAGCTTCAGCGTTTCTTCTTGGGGCCATTGGCGTGCCATCCACTCCAGCGCCTTGTCGCGGCTAATGCCGTCGCGTGCCATGACGCGCTGCAGGCGCAGCTCTGCTGGGGCGGTGACGGCGATGACGTGGCTGAAGCTGACGCGATGGTGGAAGCCCGACTGGAAGAGGATGGCGCTCTCGAGCCACTGCTGTCCGCTCTGCACGAAGTCGAGCGCCACGGCGGGGTGGACGATGTCGTTGAGGGCGCGGGCGTTCGCTTCGGATGCCAGCAGAAACTGGGCGATGACGGCCTTGTCGAGTGCTCCTGCCGATGGGGTGGGGGGTATGCTGCCGGGGATAAGCTCCTGCAGCTGGCGGCGCAGCGATGCCGAGGTGCGCATCAGTCGCTTGGCAGCGGCATCGCAGTCGTAGATGCTGATGCCCCGCTTCTCTATCAGTCGGCACACATAGCTCTTGCCGCTGCCTATTCCTCCTGTAATAGCAATGTATCCGTCCATCACTTCTCACTACTCACCTCTCACCACTCACCACTCACCACTCACCTCTCACCTCAATGAGATAGTCCACCTTGTCGCGCTCCAGTCTGACGCGCTGCAAGCCGGCGGGCTGCTGTCGCAGGTAGACGTTGCACTGAGCCGAAGAGTCGTTGCCCAGTTCGTTGTAGTCGGCCACGATGAGGAAGTCGGCGGGCGTGATGTGCTGATAGTTCCTCATGCCCGTGACGAATTTCACGGTGAGCTTGGCGGGGAATGTGCGCAGCACCTTGCCTTCGGGCATGTTGATGCCCACCACGGGCACGTCGTCGATGCTCACCTCGGTGAGCATGTCGGTGTAGAAGGCCACCCTCACCTGGCTTGGCACCATCTTCACCCCTTCGATGCTTTGCAGCTGGGCGGTGGTGGTGAGCGAATCGCGAAAGCCGTGTCCGCGGATAGGCTCGGTGTAGACCTTGGCAATGCTGTCGAGCTTCTGCTCCGAGGCGTAGATGGTGATGCTGTCGGGCGAATAGGCGATGTCGGAGATGAAGTAGAGCATGTCGGGCTCCACCTTGCCCTGATAGGCCACCGGCACCTTCTTGCACTCGCCGTTGTTGTAGGTGAAGTGCCCAGCCTCGGCTTTCACACTCATCGCCTTGGCCGATGCTGGCAGAAGGGAGGCAGCCAGCCGTAGCAGGTCGCTGGCGGGCACGCTGCCGGTGCCGTCGGGGCGGGCGTAGCGGTTGAAGTCGAGGTCGATGGTGGGCTGCGTCTTCTTATAGAGATAGGTGATGAGGCTGATGCCTTTGTCGTGCACGGTGACGCGCAGCGTGTCGTTCTCGCCCGATGTGATGACCACGTTCTTGGGCACGTTAACCAACCTCAGCGGCATCTTCAGCTCTTGCTCGAAGTTGTCGTTGAGGGTGGTCATCAGCCAGAAGATGCCCGCCACGGCGAGGAAAAACAGAAATATCAGGAATTCCCTGCCCAGCCAGCCAAACAGGTAACGCCTGATATCGTTGAAGAAGCTGCCCATCGGTGCTGAAAGGAGCGTTTACTTCTGGGCGGGGATGTTCGACATGTCGCGGAACACGGCCGTCTTGGCCACGGTGATGACCACGTCTTTCGCAATCTTCACGTCGACGGTGTTGCGGCTCAGGTCAACGCTCTTCACGGTGCCGTAGATGCCGCTGCCCACTACTACCGACATGCCCTCGGCCAGTTGGTTCTGGAAATTACGGATTTCCTTCTGCTGCTTCTGTTGTGGACGAATCATGAAAAAGTACATGATGGCAAAGATGGCCACCATCATCAGCAGCATCATCATGCCGCCTCCGCCCTGTTGCTGGGCTTGTAAAAGAATGTTTGTCATTGTGGTGTATTTACTTGTTTATAATCATTCGGGGGTGTTGTCGTTGCCCTGGGTGGGCTTCTTCGGGGCGTCTATCTGCTTCAGCAGGCGGCGCTGGCGGATGAGGTGGCGCGCAATGCCGTCGAGCATGCCGTTGATGTAGCCATAGCTGCGGGGCGTGCTGTAGATCTTGGCCAGGTCGACAAATTCGTTGATGGTGACGCTCAGGGGGATGCTGGGGAAGGTGAGCATCTCGGCGATGGCAATCTGCATGATAATGACATCCATGTAGGCCAGGCGCGAGAAATCCCAGTTGAACGAGGCCTCGCTCATGTAGCGCTGGTATTCGTCGGCGTTCATGATGGTGGCGCGAAACAGCTTGCGGGCATAGTCCTTCTCTTCTTCCGACTCGTATTCGGGCAGCAGCTCCTGCTTGGCACCGTTCTTCTCTTCGAAGCGCTTGATGGTCTTCAGCACGAAGGTGTCCACCACTTCCTTGTCGTCGTTCCAGTAGAGGCTCTGCTCTTCCAGCAGCTGGTCCAGGTCGTCGTTCTCTTGGATGAAGGTGCGGTAGAGGCGGCGCCACAGCTCGCGGTCGGCCTCGTAGCTGTCGTTCTCGTCGGCCATGTAGTCCTTGTAGGTCTGGCTTTGCTCCATCATCTCCAGCAGGCGGCCCACAAACTCGGCCTCGTCGGCCCATGAGCGTTTCTGCGTCTCCTGAAACTCGCACAGCTGCTTGTTGTTCTCCAGCTGCAGGGCAAAGCGGTTGAAGGCAAACTTCGGCGACGGTTCGGGCTTGCCTTCGCGGCGCGCCTTCGCCTGCAGCACCTCCAAGCGGCGACGTGCCTCCTTGGTGATGCCCACGATGAGCGACAGCAGGAGGTTGTAGAGGTCGTAAGCTTTGGAAAGGCTGAACATGAGCTCCTTCTCTGCCGTGTCAATGTTCTTGTTACCGTTTTGATAGTAAGCGTAGGTTAACTGAACAATCTTGATGCGGATGATTTCTCTGTTAATCATTTAGTCTGCTATGGTTTGTGAGTGCAAAATTAGGTATTTTTCTGTGATTACACAAGAAAAAGGAGCTTTTTTTGAAAAAAAATCATTTGTCATTTATCATTTATCATTTTATTTTGTACCTTTGCACCCGCTTTTTTCGTGTGATGGCGAATTAAGTCGAAACAGAACTATTTTAAAACCACTTAATTTAGAGTAACACAAACGTTATGAGAGAAATTGTGATCAATGGTCAGCAGCGCGAGACCACAGGCAAGAAAGCCTCGAAACTGATGCGCAAGGAGGGTTTGGTGCCCTGCAATCTGTATGGTGAGGAAAGAGACGAGAAGGGTCTGCCCAAGGCTCTGGCATTTGCAAGCTCATTTGTAGAGCTGCGCAAGGCTGTCTACTCGCCCCATGTATATGTGGTGGCCCTCAACATCGACGGCAAGGAGCACAAGGCCATCATCAAGGAGCTGCAGTTCCATCCTGTGACCGACGCCCTGCTGCACGCCGACTTCTATGAAGTGACCGAAGAGAAGGACATCACCGTGGGCATCCCCGTGAAGCTGAACGGTCTGGCTCAGGGTGTGCGCGATGGTGGTAAGCTGAACCTCAGCATCCGCAAGATTGATGTCACCGCTCCCTACAAGAACATTCCCGAAGTGCTCGAGATCGACGTCACCAACCTGGGACTTGGCAAGGCCATCAAGGTGGGCGAGCTGAGCTTCGAGGGCCTCACGCTGGCTACTCCCGCTCAGGTGGTCGTCTGCTCGGTGAAGGAGACGCGCGCCTCGAAGTCGGCTGCCGCTGCTGCCGCCGCAGAGTAATATATGGACAAATTTTTGATTGTTGGACTGGGAAACCCGGGCGACGAGTACGCCCAGACCCGCCACAATACTGGATTCATGGTGTTGGATGCTTTTGCGAAGGCATCCAACGCCGTTTTCAGCGACCGCCGCTACGGGTTCGTAGCCGAGACGTCGCTGCGCGGCCGCAAGGTGTTCTTGCTGAAGCCCACCACCTACATGAACCTGAGCGGCAACGCCGTGCGCTACTGGCTGGGAAAGGAGAACATCGACCAGCAGCGGCTGCTCGTGGTGAGCGACGACGTGGCACTGCCATTGGGGCAGTTCCGCCTGAAGGCCAGCGGCAGCAATGGCGGCCACAACGGGCTGGGACACATCCAGCAGCTCATCGGCCAGCAGTATGCCCGGCTCCGCATGGGCATCGGCGCCGACTACCCCTTGGGCGGGCAAATCAACTGGGTGCTGGGCCGCTTCTCGCAGGAAGAGCTCGACATGCTGCAGCCCACCCTCGACCTCGGCGTGAAAATCATCGAGAGCTTCGTGCTGGCCGGCATCGACATCACCATGAACCAATTTAATAAATTGGGAAAGAAACCTACTCCCCCTACCACACCTACCCCACCTACAATACCTACCCCACCCACCCCATGAACTCCGAAGCCCGCATAGACAAGTGGCTATGGTCGGCCCGCATCTTCAAGACCCGCACCATCGCCGCCGATGCCTGCAAGAACGGCCGTGTGGCCGTGAATGGCGTGAACGTGAAGCCCTCGCGCATGGTGAAAGCCGACGACGTGGTGAGCGTGCGCAAGCCGCCCGTCACCTTCAGCTTCCGACTGCTGAAACCCATCGAGCAGCGCGTGGGTGCCAAGCTGCTGCCCGAGGTGTATGAGAACGTGACACCCCAGGACCAGTACGACCTGCTGGAGATGAACCGCATCAGCGGATTCGTCGACCGTGCACGTGGCACCGGCCGTCCCACCAAGAAAGACCGTAGGCAGATGGATGCCTTCGTGGGGCCGTCGATGGAGGGCTTTGGCGACTTCAGCTTTGAAGATTGGGACGACGAGGAAGAATGATTGTTTTCAACACAGATTTTTTTGCAACGATGAAAAGGCTCATTAAAACAGTATCGGGCATCGGACTTTGCTTGACGACCCTTGCCGCCATGACATCGTGCCTGAACGACGACTCGCCCTATCAGGCAGGGTTTGTATTCAACAAACCTAACAAGGCAGTCAACGTGCTTTATGCCAACACCCCCACCGACACCATCCTGTTCTACAGCTATGGCAGCTGGAGCGTCGCACGCAGCAATGGCAGCTGGTGCCAGATGACCACCACGAAAGGGGCGGGCAACACCATCTATAGCATTCCACTCAGCTTCGAACCCAACACCACGGGCCAAGGACGTGGCACGGAGTTGCACTTCACCGACACCGAGCATCCCGGCGAGGCGTCGGCAACGCTGCTCTACTGGCAGTATGCCACGCGTGGCGACGGCTCGCTGGGCAGCGCTCCCTGCGTGAAGGCCATCACGGGCACCGACGGCTCGCGCTTCGAGTTTGCCTACGACGAGCTGCAGCGGCCCCTGCAGATGAGCATCCGCAGCAACGACAACGGGGCATCGCGCACGCTGGCCTTCATCTACGATGACCGCGACAGTATGCTCACCGTGGTCGACAACGGCAAGAACATGCAGAGCCGCTATGGGCGCGACAACCAGCCCTACCGCCTCATCGGCGGTGGCGACACCATCGGCTACTACTCGCAGTTCTATCCCAATGGTGTGCCCGTATCCGCCAACTATGCCTTCAATGTGGAGCATCACTCGCTGATGGGGCAGAACGTCTATTATGCCTATAAGCTGGGTGGCCAACGCTTGGAGCCTGACAGCCTGCACTGTGCCGACAGCCTGCGCATCGCCCGCTTGGAGGAAGGGAAGGCAACCGTTGAGGAGCAGAAGCTGGTCTATTCAAAGGTGGACAATCGCTGCCAGAACCTCGACGTCAACCAACTGGTGTTTGGCACCGCCCTCTGCGATCCCTATCAGTTGCTGTCGCTCTTCCGCTATTCGCGCAGCACCAGCATCGTGAGCCAAGTGGAGGGCAAAGACCGCCACTATCAGGTGCAGGTGGGGCTGAACGCCGATAAGAGCGTAGCCCGCCTCAGCGTGAGTGGCACTGCGCAGGGGCAGCCCTTTGAGGTGGCCTACGACTTCGAATACTGACATCACAGGGGTGCTTGCATACCCTCTTCAACAAAACTAGAACCATGAGCGAGACGAGAAAGAACGAACAACTGAAGCTGCTGGGGCGCGAAACCAACTACGCCAGCAACTACGACCCCACGTTGCTGGAGACCTTTAAGAACCAGCATCCCGACAACGACTATTGGGTGCAGTTCAACTGCCCTGAGTTCACCACCCTGTGCCCCATCACGGGCCAGCCCGACTTTGCCGAGATTAAGATTCTCTATCTCCCTGGCGAGCGCATGGTGGAGTCGAAGAGCCTGAAGCTCTACCTCTTCAGCTTCCGCAACCACGGCGATTTCCACGAAGACTGTGTGAACGTCATCATGAAGGACCTCATCCGCCTCATGGCCCCGAAGTATATCGAGGTGGTGGGCCTCTTCCTGCCCCGTGGCGGCATCAGCATCTACCCCTACGCCAACTATGGCCGCCCTGGCACGAAGTACGAGGAGATGGCACGCCAGCGGCTGATGAACCATGGCATCATCTGAAATAAAGAAATGAGGGAATGCCCAAGCTGGGTCTGTGGGCATTCTTCTCCGTCGAATAGCAAGCGCAGACGCCAACGGCAATAGTCGTTGGCGTCTGCGCTTGTTTCAGTGGCAAGGAGAGGCTGCGGCAAACTGTTGCGCTCCCTTGCAGGAGGAGGAGTCTACTCGTTGTCGTCGTCATCGAGCTGACGGGAACGGGCAGGTTCGCTGCCACCACCGCCTAAGAAGATGTCTTCGAGATTGCTCTCGATGTAGATGATATTTTTGCCATTGAGTATGAAGTTCACCAATTGCACCACATCGGCTATGCTGACCTGTTTGTCGCCGTTGATGTCAGCATTCCCGTCGTAGATGCTCTTACCCAGTATGTGGTCCACCAGTATGTTCACGTCAATCATGTTCACATTGCCGTCTTTACTCAGGTCAAACTTGTTGGAGACGGTCACGCCTTTGCCGTCCTTGCTACTGGCACTGAAGTCGCTTGCACCCTTGCCGGCTCTGGGATGGCCGAATTTTCCGTCGTCGCCAAGGTCGACGATGGCCTTGACCTCGCCGTTGGTCACCGTGCAGGGACTTGCGCCCACCTGCATAGCGTAGAGCAGCGTGAAGAGGCAGAGTAAGAAATATTTGTTCATGTGGTCAATAGATTTTATGTGATTGGTTGCAAATTCTGCGTGCAAAGTTACAAATTTAAATTGAATAATCGGTATCAAAGATGCATAAATTTTGCATTTATAGTTCTAAGGCCGTATGTCGGAGGACTGCCTGTCGGGTTCCTCGTGAAAAAAATGGGGATTTCTGGTGCCGTCTGCAAAAAAAGCATTATCTTTGCAGTCTCCAAGCAGAGGGCCGCATCGTTATTGGCGGTGTTCGCATGAACACCTTTTTGCTTGGACATAAAAAAGATGGTGGAAGAATCACGTTGGGGCATCCTCTATTGTCCCCGCAACGGCATCAAGAGCAAGCGCAAGCGCTGGGAGCGGCTGCAGCAGGAGCTGGACGCTCGCGGCGTGCACTACGACATGGTGCAGAGCGAAAACACCGACAGCGTGGAGCGCTTAGTGGCCATGCTCATCCGCAATGGCTACAAGACCATCGTCGTGGTGGGTGGCGACTCGGCGCTGAACGATGCCGTGAACTGCCTGATGCGCGAGGAGAGCGATGTGCGGCGGCAGGTGAAGCTGGGCGTGGTGCCCAACGGCACGCTGAACGATTTCGCACGCTTCTGGGGATTCGAACCCGACAACGACGCGCAGACCGTGGAGTGGCTCAACAAAGGGCGCACGCGCATGGTGGACTTGGGTTGCCTGCGCTATACCGATAAGCATCAGCAGCAACAGCACCGCTATTTCCTGAACTGCCTGAACATCGGCACCACCGCCGACATCATGAACCTGCGGCGGCAGACGCGGCGCATCCTGTGGTCGCGCACCCTCTCGTTCATCGTGTCCATCATCCTGAAAATCTTCCACCGCAAGGACTACAAGATGCGGCTCTGCGTGAACCACGAGGTCGTCGACCGCCGTGTGATGACCATCTGCGTGGGCAATGCGCGGGGCTATGGCCAGACGCCCAGTGCCGTGCCCTATAGTGGCATGCTCGACCTCACCGTGGTCTACGACCCCAAGCTCTTCCAGCTGTTCAGTGGGCTGTGGCTGCTCATCAGTGGCCGTTTCCTCAACCACCGCTCCGTTCACCCCTTCCGCACCCGCCACTTGGTGGTGGAAGAGGCGCGCCACGCCCTCGTGGGCATCGACGGACGGTTGATGACCACGCCCGTGGGTTCATACTCCATCACCGTGGAGCCAGAGGCCATCAATTTCATGATTCCCGATTGAGGTTTTTCCCCCCCGACAGCCACCTTCGAAAAAAAGGCATACGCCGCGTCAAAATTTGGTGGCTCCAAATGAAAATTTGGCAACGCCGTAGAAAAATCCCAGGCCTTGGGACAAATTTGTGCGAAGGCCGCTGCGGTAGGAAGCCTTCTCTTGGAACGTTAAACGCTTGTTTCTCAGCCCTTTCAACGGGCTTTCCCCCTGACGATGATGTAGATGATGACGGGTGCGCCCATCAACGGCGTGACGGCACCCAGCGGGATGAGTCCGCTCTCGCCTGGCAAGTGGCAGACCAGGTTGCACAGCAGGGCGATGGCAGCTCCACACATCAGGGTGGCGGGGAGCAGCCGGCGGTGGTTGTCGGTGTGGAAGATGAGGCGGGCGATGTGGGGCACGGCCAGGCCGATGAAGCTCACGGGGCCGCAGAAGGCGGTGGTGATGGCGGTGAGCAGTCCGGTGACCAGCAGCAGTCCGTTGCGCGTGCGGCGGATGTTGATGCCCAGGTTCTCGGCATAGCGGTCGCCGAGCATCAGCGCGTTCAGCGGCTTGATGAGCAGCAGTGTGCCGATGATGCCCAGCAGGGTGACGCTGGCGAAGAGTGGCATGTGGCCCATGGTGACGCCGCCGAAGCTGCCCATGCCCCACACCACATACGACTTCACCCCCTCGTCGGTGGCAAAGAAATTGAGCAGGGTGATGGCCGACGACGTGAGATAGCCAATCATGATGCCGATGATGAGCAGCATCACATGGTTTTTGACCAGCGTGGAGAAGAAAAAGATGATGGCGGTGACGGCCATCGCCCCCACGAAGGCGGCCACGATGACGGCCACGAAGCCGCCCAGCTGCAGCGACCCCACGCTGAGCGAGCCGCCCAGCAGCAGCATCACCAGCGCCACGCCCAGTCCGGCGCCGCTGCTGATGCCGAAGATGGAGGGGTCGGCCAGCGGGTTGCGGAAGGCCGTCTGCAGCAGCAGGCCGCTGGCGGCCAAAGCGGCACCGCATAGCAGGGCGGTGATGGCCTGTGGCAGTCGGCTCTCCAAAACAATATAGTGCCAGGAAGGCTTTGCACCTTCGCCGCCGGTCAGGATGTGGAGCACGTCGGCAGCAGGAATGCTGATGCTGCCCTCAAATAAATTGAGGACAAACAGCACCACGATGAGCACCGCCAGCATTCCTAATCCTATAGCACCTTTCATTCTCTCTTGTCTTCAGCAGTTGATTGGGTGCCCCGCATATTTGCGGGGTCTTTATTCCACTTTATGATAATAACGCAGCGGCGGCTGATTTGGTATATCGGGATGCAAAATTGTCAGGAAGTCCTGCAACAGCAGGTCGGGGCGGAAGGGTGTCTCTTCGTAGAACATCGATGTGGTGACATTGCAACCATACACCTGCCCTTCCTTCACCGGGCGCACCATGCGGTAGCCGTCTTGCTCGCTCAGCAGTTGGCTCAGGGTGATGGGGCCTGGCGCGTCGTAGCGCAGCAGCCAGAGGGCACACTGTCCGGCGCGCTCAAAAACAGTCTCGAACGAGAGCTGCAACGAGCCTTTGTGCTCGTCGTCGGCCCAGGGGTAGTCGGCGTGAGCGTCGGCCAGCATCTGTCCGATGGTGCTGTGCCCGCCCGGCACGTACCACACCGAGCCAGCCATCTTGTCGACCAGCACCGAGGGGCATGTGGCGGCTTGCGCGGCCTTCTGCTTCATCGCCGTATAGTTGGTCTCCACTTCTTCGAAGAACCGCTCGGCCTGGGCCTCGCAACCGTAGAGCATGCCATAGAAGCGCACCCACTCGGCGCGGGCCAGTGGCGAGTGCTCCATATACTCGGCGCACTCGATGAGCGGGGTGCCGATGTCCTCCAAGCGGCCGTAGCCACCGCTGTTCTCGAAGGGCGAGAGCAGGATGCCGTCGGCGCCCGTGTCGATGATTTTCTCGATGACGGGGCTCATGCCGTCGCCGCAGTCGGCGATGATGCCGCTGCTGACGCCCTCCTGCACAAACGGCACCTTGATGTATTTCAGGTCAGCCACACCCGCCACCTGCTTCTCTGCCTTCAGCTGTTCCAGCAGTGCGCAGTGCACGCTGGTGAAGACGATGCTGCGCTGCAGCGGTGTGCGGATGACGGTGCCGCCGGGCAGCGATGATGGCAGCGGAGCCTCGCTGGGCACCAGCACGTAGGTGTGGAGCGATTTGCCCGGCTTCCAGGGATTGTCGATATACACCACCCTGTAGCCCTCGCACTGCTCCACATGGATGAGACGTGCATGGCGGAAGACCAGACTGTCGGGAGGCGGCACCCCCTCCTGCTGCAGTCGCTCTGCCCAGCTCTGCGGAGGGGTGTTCCCCCCCACGCAGGCTGTGAGCAGTGCAACAAGTATTAGAATAAAGGTGTTTCTCATGAAGCGTTATTTCACCACGACCTTGCGCATCGAGCCGTCGGCCATGCGCATGATGTTCAGACCACGCACTGCGCCGTTCTTCAGCTGGCGTCCACCCAGGTCGAAGGAACGTTGAACGTTCAACGTTGAACGTTCAACGTTGTTGATGCCGGTGGTGACGTTGCTTCCGGGCAGCTCCTCCACACCCTCGGCACCGAAGTTGTCGAAGCAGAAGTAGGCGGGCGTATTCATGCCCCAGTCGCCACCGTCGGAGCTGTCGAGTGCAAAGCCCAGCTTCTTCACCTTGCCCAGCGAGCTGAGGTCTACATAGCGCCAGTCATTGATGATGTAAGCCGTGCTGGCATCGCGCAGGTCGGCCAGGTAGTACTCCTTCGTGCCGGTCACCTCGTCGTTGGCGTCATAGCCCGTGATGGTGAGCAGGTACCAGTCGCCCAGTTCAAACTTCTTGGCATAGCCGTCGCCGTTGGTCATCGATTCGTAGGCGTAGGCCGAGTTGGTGACGTAGAATCCGGGCACCACGGCAGGCTCGTCGGTGAGCAGCTCGGCATAGCAGGGGCCGTTGAAGGCAGCAGCGTAGGCTACACCATAGGTGGCAGAGCCGTCGTAGCCGCCGCCCACGATGTTGTTCCATTGGTCGTCGAGCGTCTCATACTTGGTCTCCGTCCTGCTGGCATAGCCAAACCAGTACCAGTAGTCGTAATCGCTCATGCAGCCGCTGTTGAAGGCATAGTCGCCGCTGACGAAGAACTCGCGCTCGTCGTCGTCCTCGGTCGAGACGCTCATGTGGCCGTCAACGGGATTGGTGATGTCGATGACGTCTTCGAAGGTGGCCACGGCAGGTGCTGCCGAGGGAGCCTCGCCGTTGAAGTCGTCCATGCAGAAGTAGGTGGGCGTGCTCAAGCCCCAGTCGTTCCTCTTGGTGCCGTCGATGCTGAAGGTGATATTGTTCACGTTGCCCAGCTCGGTCAGGTCTACCCACGTCCAATCTTTCAGATAGTAGTGGTCGGCCTCGTTGTCCGAGGTGTAGTCGGCCAGATAGACCTCAATGCTCTTGGCCGAGTTGGGGGCGTCGTTCTTGCCAGTGATGATGAGCTTCAGGTAGTCGCCCGTCTCGAAGGCACCGTTGGAACCGTCGCCATTCAGGATGCAGTCGACCACCCAGGCGGTGTTGGCCACATAGAAGCCCGAGACGACCTGCCCCGACGTAATGGTCTCGATGGGCATGGGGGGCATCATGGAACCAGCATCATAGAACACGGCATAGTTCTTCGAACCGTTGACGCCGTGGCCCACGCAGCTGTTGAACTGGTCGGGGACGAGCGTGGCGAAGGTGGTCTCGGTGCGGGCCGAGATGGCGAAACCGCAATAGAAGTCCCAGTCCTCCATACAGTAGTTGCTGAACACGAAATTGCCCGACATGAAGAGGCCTTCTTCCTCTTCCTCGTCGTAGAAGTTGCGCTGGAAGTTCTGCTCGTTGAGCACGAGGTCGCCCTCGAAGGTCTCGACGTTCTCGAAGTCCACAACTTGAGCCTGTGCGCCCAGGGCGATGCACAGTGCTGCTGCAAAGGTAAATGTTTTTTTCATAAAATAAATGATTTGGTTAATATGAATGGATAATACATTTCTTTCCGTTCTTAATGTATAGGCCGCGCGAAGGGCGATTGACGCTCCGCCCCTGCAAGTCGTGGATACGCTGAACGTTGAACGTTGAACGTTGAACGTCGTGGATGCCGGCGGCCAGTTGCAGCGAGGCTTCCAAGTGCAGGTCTTCGGCACCGCTCACCTCGGTGCTGGTCTCGCCCAGCCATCCGCAAGTCTGGTTCTGGGCCGAGTAGACGCGGACGAAGTCGGCGTGGCTGAGGCTGACGGGCTGGCGACTGATGGGGTCTACGGCCCAGTCGAGGTTGAAGCTGTTGGCGAGGGTGTCGATGTTGGGCACGTTGTCGGTATAACCGTAGCGCAGCGATGAGAGCACCCAGTGCTCGGGCTTCACGCTGGTTTGCACGCCGTTGCTGGGCAGCAGTGTGCCTGTGAATGTCAGTTCGCCGCCCATCCACACGGGGAAATACTCCTGCTTATGGAAATTGTTGCGTGCCACGACGCCCGTCTGTCCCCGGTTGTCGGTCCAGGGAATGTCGTGCAGCTCGCCGTCCTTGGTGTAGGTGATTTCGTAGCCATAGACCACCATGCCCACACTGTCCACGTCGGCCGAGCCAGCCAGCTCATACCATGGGTCGTCGGGCAGATGGTTGCCGTTGGCATCCTGGCTCACCATCACGATGCCCGGCTCGCTGCCCCCGGCGTTGGCATTGCCGCCGATGTAGATGTCCATCTGACCTGCCACGTTGGCCACGGGATGGTCGAAGTGGAAGGTGACGTAGCCGCCAAAGGCACCCAGCGTTATCATCTGCCCTGCTCCACCCGCCAACCGCTCGGTGCACTTGTAGGCCATCGTCTGCGGGGTGTCGCTTTCGTCGGCCTGCGGGAGCGTGTTGACAAACTGTCCCGGCGCAGGCACATACTCATCGACAGCCTGGATGTAGCGCGTTTGCGCCCCTGCGGGGCTAAATGATAAATGATAAATGATAAATGATAAAGCTGTCAGCCACTTGGTTCGTGTCATGATTAATGTTTTTGATGTTCAATGTTCAACGTTCAATGTTTAACGTACCAGCAGGCATGGCCGGGAATGTCGCCTGTCGAAGTCTTCCACTTGAAGTTTCCTGCGGCATCGAAGCAGAAGAGCCATCCGCTGCTGACGTAGTTCGTGGCATCCATCACGTAGATGTCGCCCGTCTGCGGGTGCACCATCAGACCGTAGGGCGTCTCTATCTGCTCGGCGTTGCTCACCAGCTGGGTGGTGAGCAGCTGTGCGTTGCGCGTGTCAATCACTCCAAAATTGGTCTTTTGGTTCCAGTCGTCATCGTAGCTGGCTCCCACGTAGCATAGCGAGTCGCCGCGAAAGGCCATGTCGCTCACGGGTACGTCGATGGTGCTGGCCAGCGCCATGCGTCCGTTGCCGTCCTTGCGCAGCAGGAAGAGTCGCGACGGGTTGTCGCCGTAGTCGCCGCGCGAACTCACCCATAACTGGTCGTGGTGGTCGGCGCGCAGACGAAACAGGTTGGGGGCCACCTCTATCTTCCGCTCCTCGCTGAAGGTCGCCAGGTCGATGACGCTCACCGTGTGGTCGTAGCCCTTCCCCTGCATGGCGCTGTAGCCGCCGCTGTTGGCCACGTAGAGCTTTCCGTCGACGATGGCCATCTCCTCAGGCTGATAGCCCACGGTGACACGTCCCACGACGCTCAGCGAGAGGGTGTCAATCTTATAGACGCTGCCCAGCACCGACGCGGCGCCATTCTGTCCCACGTAGCTGGAGACGTAGGCATAGCCGCCGTCGAAGGCCAGATAGCGACAGTTGGGCACGTCGACGTGTCCTATCGAGAAGGCCGAGTCGGCGGTGCACACCTCCACCTTGTTCGAGCTGTTGATGACGAGCCACAGGCGGCTGCCGTAGATTTTGCAGTCGTTGCCCACGTCGCCCAGCTCCTTCACCTGCTGCGGGTTGCGCGAGGGGAAGATGTTCTTGTGGTAGTTGCCCGTGTGCAGGTCGAGGTAGTCGAGCGTGGCCTTGTTCGAACCCATATTGCCTTCGCACAGCACATACATGCCTAAATAGTCGGTCACGTTGCTGTCGCCCGTTTCGTCGATGGTGGGTTGCACCACCTCGTCGTCTTCGCGGCAGCTACAGAGCAGCGCTGCGCTAATGAATAAAGAAAAAAGAATAATTCGTGTCATTCGTCCAATTCGTTTAATTCGTCCAATTCGTTGTCTTCAACACTCCGTTGTTTTATATTCGTTTAATTCGTCCAATTCGTTGTTATTAAATAATCCGCTGTTATCAACTATCCGTTGTCTTAGAAGCTGAGTTCCACGCTCACGGCGGCGTTGCGTCCCGGCATGGGATAGTTGCTGATGACGTCGTATTGCTGGTTCAGCAGGTTGTTCACTTCGGCCATCA
>JAEEGI010014811.1_pt1 | contig 16335 bp, 10 predicted proteins | sample 8958751 | NCBI WGS metagenome assembly JAEEGI01 (sample SAMN16246545, study PRJNA631951) | gut metagenome | biome: gut microbiome; feature: rumen; material: KS-attached | host: Bos | place: Iran: Karaj | collected 2018-10
GATGGAATAGCTCCACCTGGGTTAGCAAATGTAGCACCGCTTGCTGCAAGAGCACCACCTACGAAACCAACTGCAAGACCTGGTCTGTCAGCGATTGACTGAGCAATAAATCCTGCGAGGATTGGAAGCATAAAGCCGAATGCTGCACCACCGATTGTCTTGAACCAAGCAGCTACAGGTGTGTTTGTACCAAAGTTGCTAGGATCGATTGAATAATCATCAAGTAAGAATGCGATAGCGATAAGGATACCACCACCAATAACGAATGGAAGCATGTGAGATACACCATTCATAAGGTGCTTGTAAAGCTGACGTCCAAATGTTTCATTAGAATCATCAGATCTCTTTGTAACTGCTCCTGTGTGATGATATACAGCTGCTGTCTCAGCCTTCTCGAAAAGCTTTTCAGGTGTGTGAATAGCATCCTTTGTAGATGCAAGTACTACCTTCTTGCCATCGAATACACTCATATCAATATTTTTATCGCAAGCTACGATAACTGCATCTGCCTCTGCGATTTCACTAGAAGTAAGAGGATCCTTAGCTCCTGCTGAACCATCCTTCTCTACTCTAAATGCAATGCCAAGCTCCTTAGCCTTCTGCTCGAGAGCCTCAGCTGCCATAAATGTATGAGCAATACCTGTTGGGCAAGCTGTAACAGCAACGATTTTCTTATTGCCTGAAGCTGCCTTCTGAGCAGGTGTTCCTGCATATCTCTCTTCTTCCTTCTTATCGATAAGACCGATAAACTCTTCAACAGTCTTAGCCTGAACAAGAGACTTGCAGAATGCTGCATCCATAAGGATCGTCATGAGCTTAGAAAGTACTTCGAGATGTGTATCTGCTGCACCTTCTGGAGCTGCAATCATAAATAAAAGATTTGTTGGGTTACCATCGAGAGCCTTGTAATCAACTCCTGTTGGACATGTGATGGCTGTAACTCCTGCCTTTGAAACTGCAGAAGACTTTCCGTGAGGAACAGCGATACCGTTTCCGATTGCTGTTGACCCCTTTGCCTCGCGGGCAAGAATAGCCTCCTTAAAACCTGCCTCATCATTCAAGTTTCCTACAGAACTATGAAGTGAAATGAGCTGGTCGATTGCTTCATTCTGGTCAGCACATGCTACCTGAAGCTTGATCCCTTTAGGATCGATGAACTCTGAAATTTTCATATTCCCTCCTACATTAAAAACTAAAAATTATATAAAACATTGGTTTACAATGTTTTGAACAATGTATCGATGTCAGCAGCCTTAGCTAATCCGTCTGAGAATGCTGTAGCGGAACCTGCTGCTGTCCCCATCTTAAGTGCTGTATCGTAATTCTGTGTTTTCATATATCCGGCAACAAAGCCTGCCACCATTGAATCACCAGCACCTACTGAATTTCTAACCTGTCCCTTTGGCACGCCGATACGATATCTCTCGCCGTTTTCATCAACAAGCATTGCACCTGCGCCTGCCATAGAAATAAGAACATTTCTTGCTCCCATTTCCTGAAGCTTTAAAGCTCCCTCATATATCTCATCATCTGTTGTAAGTACCTTTCCAACGATTTCACCAAGCTCGAAATTGTTTGGCTTGATAAGGAATGGATGATACTTAAGAACGTTTGTAAGCAAATCCTTTGTTGCATCAACAACAAATTTGATTCCCTTTCCATCCAACATTGAAAGAATCTTTTCATATACATCATCTGGAAGAGAATTTGGAATTGAACCTGCAAGAATAAGAACATCTCCTTCAACCAGCTTAGAAAGCTTATCGAAAAGTTCCTTCTGTGACTGTTCATCAATCTTTGGTCCCTGAGCATTAATCTCAGTTTCCTCTGTTCCTTTAAGCTTCACATTGATTCGTGAAATGCCATCCTTAAGATGGATAAAATCTGTGTCGATGCCAGCTTCCTGAACGCCATCCTCGATAGCTCTACCTGTGAATCCTGCAACAAATCCTAATGCTGTGCTCTTTACACCAAGCTCAGCCAATACCATGGATACATTGATACCCTTTCCACCAAAATAATATTCCTCGCTAGCAGAACGGTTTGTCATACCTGGGAGTAAATCTCCGTCCATTCGTACTACATAATCAAGTGCAGGGTTAAATGTAACCGTATAAACCATTGCTTTACCTCCGTTTTCTAATCATCACATACTTTTACAGTAGTGTTGCTCACATATTCTTTTGATGGAGTTTTATCTGTGATAATGATGCAGTCATTAATATCTGCAAAGGTCACAGAATTAATCTCATCAAACTTTGTATGGTCAGCCAAGATGTATGATTTATATGCATGTCTAATGGCTGCCGTTTTAATCATCGCCTCATCGGCGTCAGGTGTAGTGAAGCCTGCGTGGACTGAAATACCATTTGTACCCATAAAGGCCTTTGTGAAATGATACTTGCGAATAAAATCTATGCAATCCGGACCAACCACCGCCTCGGTAGAAGCCTTTAGTCTGCCGCCAATCATAATAACCTCCAGACCCTTGTCCATAAGAATCTTGGCATGAACAACACCATTAGTGATGTACTTTGCCTTGTGATTATTAATGTATTCAAGCATGGCTAATGTAGTTGTACCTGCATCAATGTAAACAAAATCGCTGTCCTGAATAAGACCTGCTGCATAGCGGCTGATGTTAACCTTTTCGTTGACATTCTTCTGAGCCTTTTGCTTTACTGCATCTTCCTTAGTGATAACATCTCTTCCTGAAATGGATGTTGCCCCTCCGAAAACTTTAATGAGCTTTTTTGCTCGATTAAGCTCGGTAATATCACGACGGATTGTAGCAGCTGATGTATCCAAAAGCTCTACAAGCTCATTGACAGAAACCGCCTTTTTTTCGTTTACTATTTCAATTATTCGTGCCCTTCTCTCTTCTGTTAGCATTTACCCACCCCTGAGCATTTCTGCTCGAATATGATTATTATAATCAGAATATAACATTAGTTTTATTCAATATCAATCATATCTAATCATAATCAATCACGAATAATCAAATTCTGTCACTTTACACATTTTGGGGGTATGGTTTTTGTTAACTATTGCTCCTTTTATGCTGTTCTTTCTCCGCATACATTTCCTTATCCGCTGCATCCAAACAGTCTCTTAAGTTTCCATAGTCAGAGTAAATTGCCATTCCGATAGAAAGCTGTACCGTAATAGAAACCCTGGCCATCTGATTAGCGCGATTTAATTCAGCTAGTATTTCAAATTTTATGCTTTCCAGTTCAGCTTCGTTTTTGTGTTGATGAAGAATAACAAATTCATCACCGCCTAAACGAAATACTACGCTATTTTCAGATGCAACCTGCTTCAGGATATGACTTATTTTCGTCAGTACTATATCTCCATAGTCGTGGCCATATAAATCATTGATCTGCTTGAATTTATCAATGTCAATCATCAGTAATGCAAAATCAGTTTTGTCTGTTTTATACTGATTCATGAATTTTTCTACTATCTCTGAAAAAGCACGGCGATTGTATAATCCTGTAAGAGCATCTGTCATTGTCAGCAATTCCAGCTTCTCTTGTTCCTTTAGCTCATCTGTGACATCCTTGAAGTAACCCACCAATCCTACTATTTTTCTATCTACTACATATGGCTGTTTGCTGGCAGCTATCTTTCTTACCTTACCTTTTACAATGCACTCACCGCGCACATTTTCTATGGTTTTTCCGTTATTTATGACTTCTAGCTCATCTTTTTTAAAGGCGTCCGGATTAATATGCCATCCCATATCCTCATCAGTTTTTCCTATTATTTCTTGTACTGACTGGAAGCCATAATAATCAAGGAACATTTGGTTTGCGCCAAGGAATCTTCTCTCTTTATCCTTCCAGAAAACGCCTACCGGAATCAGCTGTAAGATATTTTCAAATGTAGGATTAATTTGTTTTGGTACTTCTTCATTTTCACTATTGGTGCTTGTACGCCTCTGGGTCTGGCTATTTGACATACGTCTGGCTATTTCAACAGGAGCCTCGTTTACACAGCAAAGAAGACAATCATTATTTTCAAAATGCATTATAGAAAGGGTTACCATCTTCCAGACATAATTGTGTCTCGAGTCTAGAATCCTGTAAAATCCAACTGTTGCGCCGCAAGGTTCTTCTGCAATTCTTTTTTCTATTGTGTCCATATCAAACATCTGCCTGAAATAAATCCGATCGTCTTCATGGACCAGTTTCTCGCAAATTCCGTTTATAACATCAGCAGATTTTCTTTTTCCTTCATCAAACTCCTTGTATATACGGCTGTCACTCAAATATATATTTTCATAGAAATCATCGTGTATTCCAAATAGATCCACGCTCTCATATATAGAAAACAGGGAGCGGCTAATTGCTGTAATTCTATTATCGTAATTTGAATTTCTAAAGCGCGACAATAGTCTCAATGAAATCATATAGGCATCTCGGACATCGCCTTTAGATCCACCCATGTGACGAACTCTCATATTTACAATTCGTCCATTGGCTATGTAATCCATACTTTCTGATTTGTGCTCTCTTTTACTATGGTCGCATATATCTATAAAGTGATGATATTGGAGCCAGCGGGTATGGTCCCTATTTAGCATAAGCTCAACATCAGCCTCACCCTTATACCCAAAGAGACTTATGGTATTCAAAAATTCTTCGTTAGTATATTTAAAACTCCAAACACCAGCTTCGTGCACCACTACCGCAAGAGGAAGTGCACTGTCATCATCTGGATGTTCAACATTTTGCAGAGGATTCTGTCTTAAAATATCAATCTTTCCAATTTCATTGTTAAAAAGACGGTCCTCATAGGTCTCCAATGTTCTTCCGTTCTTTTTAATACTATCCAGACCTTCCAGATATGGCATTGGCCTTGCAATTAGGTACCCCTGTATCATTTCGCACCCAATGCTCTTCATAAAATCAAACTGCTCCTGAGTCTCCACTCCTTCGATTAATGTGTGGGCGCCAAGGTTTTTTATCATGGAAACCATATGCTTAAGAATGATTTTGCTATTTTCAGATACCTCAAAATCTTTTAGAAAATCCATATCGATCTTTACCAGATCAAACTGGTATGTCTTTAAAAGATTAAGTGAAGAATAACCGCTGCCGAAATCATCCATCCATACTTCATAGCCATTCTGACGAAGCTTGGTAACCTGTTGCATAATATTTTCCGTATTTTCCATCAGAGCGCTTTCCGTAATCTCTAAATGGAATAAGTTTTTAGGGCATCTATACTGGCGAATCTTTTCCTCAAAAAACTCTGGTAGATTCATAACCTCAAAATCAATTCTTGATAGGTTTATAGAAACGGGAACAGCCGGTATCTTCCCCTCAACCTCGTTATGATAGCGGGAAAATACTTCATCGATTACAAACATATCTATCTTATGAATCAGTCTGTATTCCTCCAGAACTGGAATAAATTCATCTGGATACACAACGCCCTTTATTGGATCCTGCCAGCGTACGAGGGCCTCCCAGGCGCAAACCTCCCCTGTAAAGGAGCGTACTATCGGCTGATAATAGACCTTGATATATCGCTTCGCAATGGCCTCATCCAATCTATCCAGTATATCCTGCTTACGCTGAAGACTTCCTCCCAATTCCTTATCGTAAACACGATAACCAACATCGTATTTTTTCTTAATGCTGATGCAGGCCATACGAGCTTTATCGCAGCATTTAATTACATCCTTCTCCTCACCGTCATAGATGTAAATGCCAGCCTTCAGCTCGATACTGGCGCTTTTTCTTATTAATTTAATTCTCTCGCGAACAGATTTTATTGTTTGAATAACCTGAATTGTATTGACACAGGCCACAAAATGGTCACCTGTAAAATGGGCGAGCAACTGGCCTTCAAATTCGTCTTTTAGAATATATGCAATGGATACTAATAGTTCGTCACCTATCTCATATCCATAGTTTGCATTAAAGATTTTGAAATTTTCTACATCAAAGAAAATAAATGCATACTCCTGCCCATAATGAGCAGTATCTATCAAATTTTGGGCGCAAACAAAGAAGGTCTGCTTGTCCAACAAACCTGTCAGTTCATCTGTAGACATTCTGACTTCTCGAAAGTCCCCCATAAGTTTTATCCCCTAATAGTTCCATTCTGAGTCATTTCATTCTATCATTCAAAAGTGAACGTTCTATCAAGTAATTGTGAATTAGTTTGGACTTGGACGTAAAATGAGCTGCCTCCCGATTCCGGTTTGTAATCGAAAAGCAGCTCCTAAGCGAAAACTGTAGCAATCATTATTTAGTTCCTTTCTGCTGAATCATCATTCAAAGTTACATTCCCTTCGCATCATCCGATAAGACCTTTGCCAAACCTGATAACGGAGAATTGGTCCGCTTGCTTTGATGGACAATTCTGTTTTTGTTTTGTTACTTTTATTATCGGATGATGATGTGGAAAGTTTATATGTAACGGAAAAGTTTTTCTTCCAATTATCATATCATTCAACTCCGCTTAATCTCAGTTTTTAGATGAGATTAAGCGGAGTTGAATGTTTTAAAATTTTGTTTTTATTTTATAAACGCCTTTTGAGGACCCGTCAATATGTACGTCTTCGACATCAATAAACTATAGTGTTGACCGCTCAATCGCTTTTTTTACTTAAAATCAGCAGGAAATGATAATTATTAATATTTGTTTCTCGAAGTCACATATTCCTTTAATCTTGGTAATTTAACCTTTATAACTCCCCTCTCCGAGCCATCAATAATCCCTTTTTCTATTAATCTCTTTCTAGGTTCGCTCCATTCGTTATGACTAGTTTTCGTTTTTTCTAGTAACTCGGATGCAGACATTACGTCCTTCTCTACTATATAACTGAGATACCATTTTTCTTTATCTCTCAATTCGCTCCAAATTTTATCATAAACTTTTTCCGCTAACGCCTCATCAACTTGCGCCAAAACAGTTTTTGATATCTCTTTGCCACCAGACTCCCACATATACTTTCCGAAAGCTTGATAGCCAAAAGCGTATCCCCGAGTCATTTCAGCCAATGTACTTGCGACATCCTCACTAACACCTAATGTCTTTTCATAATCATCCTCAATTATAGTTAGGTTTAATGGCTTCATTTCATATTTTGAGGCACGTAAAAAGAATGTCAGACCATCAGCATTTTCTATACTTTCTATATCATCATATAGGCCCGCCGCAATTAAATAAATAGGCAATTCATTTCTGATTAGTATTTGAAATTCCTGGATAAAATCCACTAATTCATCAGTCTTTCTCGCCTCATCGATAACTACTAGCACTTTCTTCTTTTTCTTTTGTACTTCTGTGAGAATCTTTTTTAAAATGACATCCATACTCGTGATTGGACTTTTTTTGTCAATATTAATCCCTATTCCAAAAGCTGAAAGATTAAGATTTGTATCAATAAAAGATGTCAAAAATGGCACTTCGCCATATAAATTTGCCACTAACTCTTTTGAAATATCAGAGTTTGATTTTACATCTATGACTATCCACTGATCATCATACTTTAGTTCTTTTTCTATTGCTGTTAATGTGACTGTTTTTCCTGTTCCTCTAATTCCAGTCAATTTAAAAGCCTGTTCTTCAACAGGATCAGCATTTAAAATATCTATTATATCTTCGATTAAAAGGCTTCTGCTTATATATTGATTAGGGATTCTACCAAAACTAATACTGTATGGACTTCTTTTCATATATAATATATTCCTCTCTTATATAAACTTCTATAATTCTATATAAAGTTCTATAATGTTATTATATTATATATAATTTAAAATGCAATTATTATGATTTTCGACGGAGCCTTCATCCCTTATTTATCAAATACTACAATACATCCGTAATCCTTGTCATCCTTCCAAAGAATGGATCTTCAACAACAAGCTCTTTAAACTGTGAATCTGAAATTATAATCTTTCCTATTAGCGATAACAAGACTTCATTTAGTTGCTTGTTTATGGTTCTTTTTTCCTCTGGAACGATGCTTAAGTAATCTTCAACAAACTCCAATATCCCCTGCTGCATCCTCTCTACGCATTCAAGATTTGATTTACTGCGGGTTTCCTTTGCATAGATTGGCTGGCCATTGGAATCAAATTCATCCACTGATGGCATAGGAGATGTAAGGATTGTTTCTAATATATAATAGCAATCAAAGATTACACTTTTATCTCGTTCAGCTTCAGTATAGAATGAATCAATCTTCATTCCTTTATCAGCCATGAATTCAGGTTCTAGTTGGAGAAAATAAGCTCCCACCAATTCTTGCGACATTATGTTTCTTAAGAATAGTTGGGTAGTTCCTTTAGCAACAAAATCAAAGACTGCTGTTTTACCATCGCCCAAACCCAATCTCGAAATATACTTCTGATAGTTTTCTCTCTGTACAGCCGCCTTTTCTAGGATTGCCTTATTCCTGTCCTCTCCATCTTCTAATACTATTCCAAATCTGGTCAGAAGACTCTCTGCCTGGCTTCCGAAGAATTTCATGCTATCAACATAGTCGATATCACTTTGATTCTTGATTCCAGCACGGATAGCCGATGTTCTGGAAGTCAGGAAATATACCATATTCTTCGATGAAACGATTTTATCTATCAAATATCCATCTCTAGCACAAAGGAGTACATTTTCTATTCCATTCTTTTTTACATATTCGTTAAGCCAGATCACAAAATCCATAACCATAGGTCCACATAGTGCGTAACCTATATCTTTTGCGTCCTTTACTTGGATTTGTAAGCTCTCATCCTCAAACAAAAATGGATTAGAAAACAACCTTGAAATCACTAAACCTATTTTTGTCCTATCCGCAAAGGAATTACTGTCTTGTGAAACACCTAACGAACCTATTGCTTCATATATATCTTTTGCAGCATAAATTCGGAATGATTCAATACCATTTTCCACAGCCTTCTCTACATCAACATATTCGTCATCCCCGATATGCAATATCTCCTTATTAGGATGCTTTTCTTTTACGATAGAAAATAATCCATTAGCCTTTGATTTGCCATATTCGCAAGAGACAAACACTACATCAAAAAGATTTAATTCAAGTCTATCTAATACACTAACAATTTGATCCTTAGAATAATAACTATCCGAAGTCAAAATAAGAGTCTTATTCTTTGACTTCACATACTCAAGAATCTCCTTCATTCCTTCTCTTGGAATAAAAGTATTAGAATCCAATTCCCATTCTTTCTGGGCAAGCTTCTCCTTATTCTGACCATCTATTCTCTCGTATATCTCAGCTAATCTAGGTGCATAGTCTTTAGATAGCTCTATTTCTACAGCAAGTCTACCCGCAGGCAGGCCCATCTCAAATAAATCCGCATAATAAAATATCTTCCTAGAAATTAACGTATCAAACAAATCAAAGCTAACCACATCTGCCTCATCAATCTTCTGAAGCAAATCATTCTTCGTATATACGTTTATTCCACGGAAGTCATACTTCACCTGTTGCTCAACTAATAAATCATTTCCTCTAACATCAAAGACTTTGATATTGTTGGCTAAGCAATCTTCCTTAATTCTTTTTGCAATAACCTTACAAGAGCCCGGACGAGCTACAACAATAATAAGCTCTACGCCAGCTTCTATAGCCTGCTTCAAAGAGATGATTGGATAACCAAAAAGTTCTCCCGAGTCCTTGAATCCATCTAATAAACCAATAACTTTAAGCGTTTCACCTTTTTCATTGATGAAACGCTCTGTTTCTGTTCCAAGGCCATATAAAGCTATTTTTCTAGAATTCGTCAATTCTTTCATAACTCAAATGAACATTTATTAGGAAATCGTTTTTCTAAAGCTTCGTTTATTTCCTTTTTCATTATTTCAAATTCTTCAGGCGTACAATTTTCATTAAAACTAATCATCGGATGCGTATGATTAATTATTGCCTCTGCAACGTCTCGATAAGTTTCTATATTAGGGAAAAATACTTTTCCTTGTGTTTGTCTTGGTTCGAACTCCCCCGAACAAAGCTGCCAATAACGTATCAAATATTGCGTCACATCAGCTGCACCTCTAAATCTATCTCTAGATCCAGCATCTAAAGCCTCAGGTTCAAGCTCCCATAATTTTGCTAACGTTGACTTTTTCATCGCATTAGCCATATGTGGATCATAAAAACCTGGAAAATCATACCAATATGCGCATGCTTTTGTTCGCTCTAGTCTATCACCATAATCTTCACAGTACCATTTATCCCAATTCTTCTCCTGAACTTCTCGCTTATGGAAATATTTATTTATAATAAACATGTTATTTACTTGAGCATAACGAGTAGCGTGAGATACAGCTCCGAAGGATGTTGTTGTAATTATATTTTCAACCGCTTCATCACATACAACATTATTTTTAAAATAATACTCCTCTGGGATAGGGTTTAAAGGAAACACGTCATCACTAAACAAAATAAAGTTTTCGGATAAATCCTTTATACGATGCACATTCATTTCAATAGTATTCGAATTGAATGTTGGCAAATATTCCTTGGGAATATATTCCTCATGATAAACAAGTTTTAACTTATCATTATTCTTATTAAGAAAGTTTGGCACTTGCCCACATGTAATAAGAAATATTCTATTTACCCAAGGCATGCACTCTTCTATAGCTCTAAACCACAAGTGTAAGTTGTCCCAACTTTGAAAACGAACATTTGAAGTTTCAAAGTTGTCGTTATCACCAGAAAAGCTTTTTTTTATCGCTTGCCACTTATCATCATTTTCATCTACCCAAGGAATGACAATGTCAATTGGTTGGTTCAACGCAATCCCTCCACTGAAATCAATCCACTGTTACATAAAAATTTGCTAACGGATCACCGCATGCAATATACATCTGCTTATCTAGCTTAAAAATCCCATGTTCAATAACCTTATTATGGCATCTCACATTAAGATAAACTATATGAATTCTTCGAGGTTTCCTTCTCCAGCTATCTTCAATATTATCTATTACTTTTTTAAATACATCTCCTCCGAATGGATTATTAAAAAAGAATACATTAATATCATCTATGTTCTTATAAACAGTTGCATCTCCACAAATTACATTTGCAGGTATTTTCAACTCTTTAAGGTTTTCACAAGCTTGATTAGCAATAGATTCTACAAGCTCTATACCAGCCAGATTATCAACTCCATTTAGGAATGCATCAAACAATACTTGCCCTTTACCACATCCATAATCAAAAAATGATATTTCATCTTCTAACTCTTTTATTGCTTGAAATAGTTCATCAACAGATATCGTTTCAAATGGTGTGCTAATAGCATTATCTGTATTAACATAAATATCAGGTCTGTCTTTTTCCGTTGTATTAGAAAAATCTATATTACTATTATTAATTTGTAAAAAATCAATATAACTTAATCCGATATCCCCTCTAATGTTAAAAAGATTTTTGCCATTTAAGTATCCATATTCACTTAATTTTTCTTTTACCAATTTAAAATCTAGAATTGTAGATAAAACAATATACTGCTTATTATCAATATAATCAAAAATAGACGATCTATATATTTTCGGTTCACCATTTATTACTAGGTCCATCCCATCATCTATAATATAATCAATTTTACATTTGGGATTTACATTCTTAAGAAGCCAACTTATAAAAGCGCCTCCTTTTGCATACCCCCAGATAATTATTTTTTTATCTTCCGTGCTAGCAGTTTTTTCTATTTTTTCTACATATTTATAAAGGTCACCAAGATATTCTTTATGTCGGCTATTCATAATCAAATCTCCAATTTATCTTTCAACACCATATCTCTATCATCAATCCAATATGTATGCTTCTTTGATAGTCTAGCTACAATTTCGTCTACTTCAGTATTATGGGAATTGAGAGTAATAATAATAGCATCTGTTTCTGGGAGCTCATCATCAGGCTTCATTATCCGTATACTGCCATCTTCTATGGCACTTTTATCAATTGCATAACAAATATTAACATCTAATTGTTTCGAAATCTGAATAAACTCTTTTCCACAAACTCCATATCCATAAATAGCAACATTCTTTATACCCTTGTTTGAATAATAATGATTAATTCGTTCTACAATTTCATCAGTATATATAATCCCACTAAAGGATTGACTTTCTTCTGAATTAAATCGTTTTTTATAAATGTAATCTCCACCACCTAAATACAGGTATTTGCATTTGCGTCTACATAACTCCTCCAATAATGAAACATAAATTAATAATCCAGGAGAGTAATCTCGCAAATCGGGGTTATAACTAAAATTCTCAAAGAAAACAGCTTCTTTGCATTGACACCAAAAAGCAACAGCAACTTCCTTATCTCCTGCTTTTAACATCATTGCATCGGTCACATAATACTTTTTTAAATATTGCTCTGGCGTCATTCTATAATTTGTTTTATGACTATCCATTTTCCAGTTGAAATAAGTATTAACCCACTCACTAGGTATATCATCTTTACCCTTTATGCTTAGTGATACTTCCCCGATACGTTCATCAAGCCACCTACGTTTTCTTCTAATTGTAGCTCTATCTCTTCTTTCAACTCGCAAAAGAATATCATCAGGATTTTCATCTAATGGCACTCTAATATCATTCGTTTCAACTAAGTAATCTTTGTAATTATTCTTACAACGGTTTAGTTTAACAGAATGACATTCCCTCTCAGCCAATAAAGTTGTAATAATATTGTCGAACACTCTTTGAGGTAGTTCTTTCCCCCATAAATTCAATAATATCTCTCCATCATTATCATGAGATAGTACCTCATAGATTTTATCTTCGAACTCATACTCTCTTTTTTGATAATTATTAGGGTATATTATGTCAAATCGATTGTATATTAAGTTATCTGAGTCAAAATTAACCTTATACATGTGGTTCTTCTAAATACTCCATTTCTTCAATAATGCTTTTTAATGAAAGTACATTTTTATAACCATATTTTTCGACTTTATTTTTTATATCTTCATAATAGAATGTTGCGGTAACTAAGATCGTAATATCTTGATATCCATTATCCAGGCCTTCTTCTATGTTGATAATTTTCTCCGGATATTTATTCCTTAACTTAATATTGTTGTCAATAATCCCAACAACCTTAACTCCATCTCTTAATAAACCATCTTCTACTAACTGTCCAACTTCCTTATATCCATAAATAATTACTTTATTTATTTTTTTCTGTAATAAGTAATCACTTAAACGTTTCGAATGATTTTCCAGGCGCATCCATCGTGCAAATAACCAATAAAACTCTCTCATTTTTTGAAGATTGATGTCAGCCGAAATATCTTCATCTACTGATAAAATATTAATAAGTTTATATGCCTCATAATATTCAATATTGCCACCATTCTCTAAATTCATTTTTTCAGCTATTGCATCAAAAGGAACATTTTTTATTTGGCTATCGTATAAACGAATCAACTCCTTTTTTTTATCTATAACTTGACTTACATAAAAATAATGTGTTGGGTTCTTTAAATGTCTATGAACTTCATATTCAAAGACTTCTATTGTATCTATTTGTTGATTCTTGATTGCTCTTTTTAATGCAATTAACGCAGCTGTATGATCCGGATGCTGGTCATTCCTTCCTGTTACAAATACCTTGGAATACTTTGAAAAATCTATATCTCTTAGACAATCCAAATGCACACAAAGCGTTCCGTCTTCTATAGCACCAATATTGTAACTTGCCACTCCAACCTTATTCATAACTTTTATAAATTCGGCTTTTCTAATCTGTGCAAGTTCTATCGGTGTAATATCCCCCTGTCCTTGTCTGCCATCTGTTAGGCAAATAACATCACACTGCTTTCCATATTTTAATAATAAACCACCACATCCTATGCTTTCGTCATCTGGATGTGGTGCTATTACTAATATTTGTTCACAAGGAAGTATCTTTATTTTTTCCATAATCATTATCCAATAAGCTTTGAACAGTAATGTATCTGTATTTTCTTGTTTCTAATTTCTTAAAATCTGCTTTAGGAGTAGTAACAATGATAATATCAACTTGAGGTAAACTTTCCTCGACTTTATAAATTGGGAAATCTTCTTTAATGTCTTCCGCATCTTTATCTATACCATAAATAATATGAATATCTGTTTTAGAAAGTTGATTAACAACGTGTTTTCCTATTTTTCCTAGTCCATAAATAGCAACCTCTTTACAGTCCATATCTTTTAGCTTTTCTTCTAATCCTAAACCACTCTCATATAAATTCAGCATCTTCTCAAGCACATCTTCAAAATAGTTAAGTTGATTAATGCGTTTTTCTTGTTTTATATATCTTTTCTTGATCCCTGATTCTATAAGCTTCATGTACTCTTCTGCGTCTTTTTTACCAAAACTTTCACCATCTATTGTTGCTCTGTACACCGCATCCAAATACTTATACTCATATACTGAATCAGGCTCTAGGTACATCCCTTCCCCCCATTCATTCCATGCATTAATAAAAAGAAACTCATTGTTTCTCTCATGGCTTAGTCGAACTAAGTGTTTCATTTGTTTGTAGAATAATTCTGGTGTGCATTCCTTGAAAATGGACCCTCTTTTCCCTCTTCTAGGACTATCATCATATCCAGGTGTTCCACACAAAAACACTTTGCCATCTGACATTGCTGCGCTTGTAATTATTTGCTCGCAAACCTTATCAAAATTGACTTCTCTGTCCAAATACATACCTACATTATTTGCTTCTAACTGTAACATTGCTGATGCATTTTCAAAAAGTGAATTAACGCCTATTAAATATACTCCACTAAAGCCGTTTTTTCTTGCTAACTCGTTCCATAAATCTGTCATATCTTTAATACAATATATATCCAACGGCTTATATATAATAAATACTGGTTTATTATCGATTTTTATATATCTATCATCTTTAAAAAAATCAAGAAGATATAAAAAATGATTTTTCCAGTCGTCAATACTTCCATAATTTTGTTTTAATAAAACTCCATCCCCCCCTTTTTTATTCTCAATATTCGAATTCCAATTTACCCCTTTTATCGTGCTCCAAGTTCTAACCCAACTTTCATTAGCCCAAGTAAAACAAAAAGGCATCTCAACATCTTTCCATTTAAGTAAATTTTCAGCCGGCTTTTCTAATATTTTCCGACCGTTTTCAAAATAATAATGATATATACTTTGGCCATAAATACCATATTTCTTCATTAATTCCGCCTGCCATAGCATTGTTTTTTTATCTAGCAAATTATAATAATTATTATTTAATGGGATTCTTGGCTGATAATGAGTATCATTATATTTTTTCGCTCCTTTTACAGCCACCCACTCTGTATACCCTTTCCCCCACCACTCATCATTTTCTTCAATTTCATGAAATTGCGGAAGAAACATAGAAATTATTTTTGCCATAAAACCCCTCTAGCCCACTTGATTAGGCTTTTTCCATACAATTGCCTTTTCGTTTACTCCTTGTTCAATAAGCTGGATTTTTATTTTCTTGTACATATTCTCATCCCGTATAGCAACCAATACTACTTCATCTTCATTTATATAAAAATCCTTAGCTTTTTGAATTACAAATCCATTATAATTACCCTTTTCAGGTGGGTTCTTATCATACCACCTCTCTAAACACATAAACTTGTCTTGTATTATAGAGCAATAATATGATTTTCCAACTTCTCCAGCTCCATAAAGAATTATTTTATCCCCTTTATCAAATAAATCATAAGGAAAAGCGTACAATTGTGATGTTCTATTGCAATGAAACCACTCTTTGACATACTCATTTAAAAATATTCTTAGATATGATTGAATTTGTAATTCAAAATTAAACTGCTTATATTTTTCTAATTTCCCCTCAATAACAGTCTTGAAATTTTGTAACTCTACAATAGTATTAGGATCAAATTTTCTTGTGCATGAATTTTCATTGTTTGAATAGTGATAATAAGGTTCATTCGAAATATATATACGTTTTGCTGCACATATCATAGGATATGTAACCACTGCGTCTTCTCCAAGTGAGATTCTTTCAGAAACATCTTCAGCAATCTCCAAATATAATTTTTTTCTTATTACTTTACAGCACAAAGATGGATCTAAACTTCTCCCTCCTGTTTTAGCATCCCACATCATATTGGGAATAATTATTGTTTCAATTGTTTCTTTTTCATATAAACCTAGAGGATAATTATTATCTATAATTCTCCCATCGTCCTTAATATATGCACCAATGTAGATATCTATATCTTCATCAATCACTTTTCTACTAATAGATTCATAAATGTTATTTTCTATCCAATCATCTGCATCTAGAAAAGTAATATAGTCTCCCTTAC